>Ga0247782_1000012_pt1 | contig 268592 bp, 189 predicted proteins | sample UWRJL019104C5_FD_179928 | JGI IMG/M metagenome (GOLD analysis project Ga0247782, IMG submission 179928) | Plant litter microbial communities from Arlington Agricultural Research Station in Wisconsin, United States - UWRJ-L019-104C-5 | ecosystem: Environmental > Terrestrial > Plant litter >...
TTATCATCCGAAAGCTAAGCACAATATGACCTTAAAGTAACCTACTATCTGAAGAAGAAAAATGAGAGTGGGAAAAATAGACAAAATTAGCTATATCTATCCACCTAAACAGAGGAAAGGAAGCAAGCCTATATAGTACTACCACTAATCACGGAGTCGAGGTATACGTAAGAAAAAAAAATAAGTAGCAGTAATGCTAATACTTAATAGTCGCACAAAGTTGATTCACTGGTATATAAACTAATAGAGAGGCCCTTATCAACTAACATCAATAGTAAGGCAGCGCTAGGTAACTTTGTCGAGCAAACGGGTCCTGCTCCGCAGTACTCCGGGCCAGGTAGGTACATATTTCGCGTTTGTCGTCTAATTTAAGGGATCCAATGGCAGTAGCTCGCCATCCATCTGGCCGATATTTCCTCAATCCTTTCACTGAACTTCACGCAGCTTTTCTGAGTTGCACATCGTGATGGTTAAATGTGCGGTTGCCCTTAGAACCGGCCTTAATTCTGGCGCCCTTTGGTGAGTCCACTTCTGGTACGTTAAGACTTGATCGGGAAGCATCGAACAACTCTTATTCATCCTCATCATCAGAGCCGCGGCCTTTCCCTGATTTCCCTTCCTGGTCCTTGCGAATTGGGATCTTCACACCTTGAAGGGCGAAGGTCTTGCTGAGTTGAGTACTCTCGCATACGCCTGGGAATTTCTTTGCCGAGTACACTTGGAACTTTTCGCTAAATGCATAAGCAAGGACGGGAGCCCTGCTCCTATTCAGAAGTTCGGAGTCGCTCCCGCCGTTGGACGATGCACCTGGACGTCGCAGATTGATGAACGAGAATCGCAGTCTGTTTTTAATTCCGCGGTCAGACCCCTCGCGAGCTTGTTGGGGAGACGGGACAACTTACCTGAACCAACCCTCAGTTCGTACGCTCAAGTCTTGAAGGATGAACCAGATACCAATCTTATCGGATGGGTCCTGGAGACGTGAAGCACTGGCAGCGAGACTCCCAATGAGGTTTCTAGTATACATCCCACTATTCGGCTGTTGCTGGCCCATTAAGCGGCCCTGCGTCATGGCGCCGCCAGACATATCATGGGAATAGCGAGGGCCGTACATTGCTTGTGACGGCAAGGGGGTCACGCCGGCCATATCTCTATAGCCTCCCTGGTAACCACCATAAGACGGAACTTGTTGCGGGTAGGGATATTGGCCTGGCGACGGTGTTACCTTCCACGCTCAGCGACAAAGACAACTTGAAAATCATACCTTGATTATAGGGGTCACCCTGGTAGCCGGCCATTGGATGACCATAAGGCGCACTAGGAGGTTGCGAGAAATCGCGATTGGAGGGTACAATGGCCTGAAAACCATATACGCCGCTAGGTTGGCCACCTCCGACAACTTCTCGAAATGAAGAAGGGTGAGTCGAGGAGATAGAGGGCGATTGTTGTGAGTGTTTAACGAGATTCACCTCCTTGGACCCGTCTTCTGACCACAAATCCACGTGTAGAACGTAGTGTTGATGCTCCACGTCGCTAATAAAAAGGTCAACGCTATTGTTCAGGGTATAGAGGCGCCAAAGTATGTTGTCCGTCCGCCGAACTTACTTGCAATCAACTTCTCTACCAGTCACTTTATCCATAACCACGAGTCTTATACAAGGAGGAGGCGTTATCGGACGTCGGTCCTGAATGAATTGGTCAGTCTCTGCACAAACTTCAGAGGCAAGGCGCATGAACCTTATCGCCAAAGCCACACATTCTGGCTCTTAATGGTTGCTGAACCACTTCCAGTCTACGATTATCATATTATTAGCATTGGCTGCATAAACTCCACGGAGCAGTTGTATGTTTAGGGCAGAGGCGCCTTGAAGTAGCCCAGTCTGTGTGCAACCGCTACTAACTCACCTATATTTTCTGGCACCATCACAGCCCTCGCGTGGCTCTAGGTTAACCGAATTTGATTCGTCTGGCTCCGGTTGAGATGAGCTCTGAGTTGGGGGCTGGGATCCTATGCCATTCTCTGATGCCCCGAGGTCGGCGCCTCGGTCTCGAGGACCCGGACCGGGCCCAGGCCCCGGCGGTAGCGACGGGGGTATCATGTTGGCGCGGGGTGGGGGCATATTTGTGCGATGAGGATTTGCCATGGGATCTTGAAAGTAATTATTTGAGGGCATTGGAGGAGGGAGAGGCGCGTAACTGGAGTGTTGTGAAGCCGGGCCAGCCATGTCGGACTGGTGGTGGTAAACCGGGGGAGCTGGATATCCTGAAGCCATGGCTTATTTATGCCGCCTAGGGATCCTCTGTATGCACGAAGTTAAAAGTGAGAAATGAATAACAACCGCCCGAGACAGGTAACGAGCGTTCAATATCCGGTTCGGTTTAAAGTCTACCGTTGACTTTGCGACCGCGTACGTCCAATGCACCGATGATGCAGATCCGATAGTGCCGACGGATGTCTAAGCCAAAGGGTATGTGAGAGAATATGACGCAGAATATCACTTTAGCTCAGAGGGAACATCCCCTCGCGTCAACTGGGCGTTCGTAGGTAGGGGATGGCAGGTAGGTAAAGAAGCTTTGATACGCTTAAGCAGCACCGGGCAGTACGTGAGCACAGTCAGTAAATGTATTCTGCGTTCTAGTAATGATTGCTCGCAGACTCTTGTGCAAACATATATACCCCTAGTCAAAACAGAAAAACTAGCGAGAGGCACAGGCGAATCTCCTCAAGTAATTTTTTTCGCAGGTCGAAAGAGCAAAAAGAAGACAACACGATGGAGTCAGTCGCAATATATTTCCAGAGGGGTGGGTGGCATATCTGCTGCTGCATGTATGGCTGGACGCTTGGCGCAAAGAGAAAGCTTAGGTAGGGCATAGGTTGGTATTGTGCTTGGGTAGGTACGTGCCTTCACCAAGCAATTGCTACATCCCTGGTCTGACAGAAGTGGCAGAGTGGAGTCGCAGTCGGTATTAGTGGCAACTATACAGCAGTAGCATCAGAGTACCTACCGAAAGAAGATGTATCTCCTCGCTGAAGGAACATGGTTGGGTACTTGTGGATACTTCTGTATGTCGACTGGGGAAACTGGGGCTCTGCCCTTGATGAGAGGGGAAGAGGGTCTGAGAGGCAGGTATTTGGGTACTACCTGGGTACATGTATGTAGTACACAGAATACCTATCTAACCCCTCCACTGACAATGGCAGGTATAACAGTACGTATAGCGGCACAATTAGGTAGGTCTGTTTTTGTCTTGCCCTTTTTGTTCGGGGAGCTACCAAGAAGTGTACCAATTGTCATTACCTGGAAGAGGGCCGCCCAAAACCGATTGGAGGGCAAAGGCTCCAAGCAAGCATCCTTGCTTGCGCTCGTTACGTACCGAGCGAGGACTGGCGCTACCGCTACCGCATCGAATTTTCCAACTTGGGAGCGAGGTACCTACCTACATTAAGGGTAGCCACTCACGCTAACCCAGTGGCTGCATGCTGACTTCACAATGGATAGCTGACGGGATCTAAAGATCTTCTTTCCTGTCCATCCTTCAATATCCTGGCAGATGAACCGAGATTATGTACCCGGGGAATTCCCGTGTATGTACTGGTATATCTACATGCTATAGCCCAGAAATATACCTACCTAGGCTAATAGCCAAGCCGATTGCATGCAAACACTATACATCTGTACCTACCAGATTGAAAACTAGGGGGGCTAACCACGAGTATCACCAACACCGGGGATCAGGGGCAACCACTATCTCCTACCTAGTAGTACGCTGCAGTAGGTACATAGATATTGGGGCAATGCCGCAATGGGCAGCATGAGGTACCTACCGTACTCAGCCCCTCCATTAGCACTAGGTACCTATCTCTGCGTAACTAGGCAAGTAGGCAGACAGGCAGGCAAGCAAGCAGGCATTGTAGTTGGGCAAATCAACCGCATCGAATATTGACAGGTTCTACCTAGAGTGTAACCCAATCAGACCGGGGTCTTTGACGCAGCACATCCATGATCCCTCCGATATGGGAGATGTGATAAGCTTGTTACTGTGGGTAGTGGTCGTAAAGGAACTTGAAGGGACATCAATACGGCAAGTACCTAAATACATACCTGCATATGCCGTACTATAGGTACCTTAGGTATATACTGTAGGTATGTAAATAATCAAGATCAAGTGACCACTTCGTCGTCATGTAGTTCAGTAGCTGACCTATGTTACACATCTAACCTACCATATACGGCTATAGTATGCGTTGCCTTCGTTTTTCGCCGTCTGATTTCAATGCCTGGATGCTACGCTAGACTGCCTGGGGCTGCTACCTAACTGTTGGGTGGGTAGTTGTTAGAGTTTAGACAACACTGCATCAGCGTCTAAGAGGTACGCAAGGGCACCTATATTTCGACAGAAAAGGAAGTGGATATGTGCGTACTTGGGCAAGTACTTATGCACTGACATACGCTCTGTAGATTGTAATCGGTCCTGCTTGTATGAAAACCGCCTGTGGCTTGAGCTGAGAAGCTACATTGTTTCACACGCACAATGAATGGGTTTGTGTCACGCACTTCGAGTTACAGATAGCAGTGATTTTTGTTCATTTTCATTTGTTTTTGTTTTTGTTTTCCTCCTTCTTACCCCTCCCTTCCCCCCCAAATTGCTTTCAACAATGCTAAAATTTGTCCCATGCTGATAAGAGGTTACATCGTTTCCCACAACCCTGGTCAAAAGTTGAAGTTTAAAGCATACTAGGTACTCCTCAACCCGCAGTTTTTTATGCAGCAGAGGACAATAGTTCCAGAGCACACGCGCTTATTCACACGTCCATAATCAACAGTCTTAGGGGAGCCCGTATTTTCTCAATCCTGTCCCCTCATGCCAGATAGGTCAACGTCTTATTAGAAAGTAAAAAGTTTAAAAAACGGTAGAACACAACAACAATTCAACCATAACCGGCCCACGCAGAACAACATCCGAACACCTCTTGTGGGTAGTCAAAGGTTACATTGCCCGGCATCGGTTTGCAGCTCGCAATCTTCGGCGACTGGGGATTGGTTCCCCGATTATAAGGGAGCGTCTCTGCCGATTGGTTCTAGGAGTTAAGTTCCTTCGAGATTGCTCTCCTGAGCCTAGGCCGCAAATCGTGCAAACCGTTGGCAAATGGCTGAGTACCACTTGTGCTGTTCAATACACATGTATGTAAGCCATGTGTAGTTCATTAGGTATTTGAATATTGAGTGTTGAATTCTGAACTCCTAGTCCTCGGTAAATCGGAATGTTTGAATGCCATGAAAGCCGAGCAGAGAGGCAGATGCATATACCTACTGACTTATCGGTAAATCTCATGCGTTAGTCTCGAGTTTTCAAAGGTAAGCTTGCTTGCCCCTAATATTTTAAGACCTAAGCACCTTTATTAGACTCTACTTAAGGTGTGTCTACCTAACACATAACCGCCTCCATTAAGCCAATTAAGCTCTGGCTGTTAGTACATAGTTCGATTTATTTTAGTCATTCCTCCCTTCTTATTCTTACATGCAGGCTACATAGCCGTTGTCGTATCTTGTCGGTATTGCAGCTCATCCCCAAATTGACCCAGTGGTCTGGACAGTCAAGGCGAAAAGGACCTATGATGCAAAAGCCAGCAGGGGTGCCGGGAGATACATTCGTCACGGTCGCATCGATGTGCAGTCGGGCCCGTCTTTGCCGACAGGCGAAGAAATAGTGACAACGTCTGGCCTCTATTTATGCGCGGTATTTATCTGTATGATGCACGCTGTATGCCGTATGCTGCCGTATGCTGTAGCTGTATCTGGACAGCGCGTGTGGCGATTCGGTAAAGACAGGCATTGAAATAAACCTATGGTAAGAGTTGCGTCTATAGTACCTTCCGCTTAGGCTCTGTTGCAGTTTGTTTTGCTTTCCAGCTCCTGTTTTGCTATGCGAGAGTGGCAGGGACGTGTAACGTGTATCCACCTAGCAGGCTGTAGGACAGACAACTGACGATCATCGACAATACCTAGGGTTTCATTGCGGCCATGTGAGTATGTAGAAGTCATCGAGGAGTTCTCTACTGTACAGTACAGCAGTAATCCGGCGTCTATCGTAAGATACCTACATATGTTAGGTACCTAGGTATGTAGGATATCACAAGCTTGTCCATTAGTAATGTGTCTGTTTTCGAGTTGAATCGTCACACAAGGCATCCCGGCAGAGTTAGCTCGGAGCTCACCGTTTTTGTTAGTATATATCTCCATTCGGCGACATGCCGTAAATGGTTCCCATGATTGTTAATCCAAAGCCAGATTATGTAATAAGTACTTAAGTCTACCTTATACTTACATACACACATATTGGTCGTTACAGTACTTGTAGGTGTAGATAGCTGGGTATTGTCTGTGTTAGTTCGGTGGCCTGCCTGCAGTCCGCCTGTAGCAAAAGAGTCCTAGGTTTTCTGCCTGGGCAGGCAATCGGTAACGCAAAGAACGGACTAACCTAGCCAGGACCTACACAGATTGGGCAACTCATCAACAGACCGAGACCGAACAATCGATCTAATGCACACTATAGATACAGTAGTGCCAACGTCTTTCGAAGATCACCGCCTTCATCTTTCCGCTTTAGCTCCCGTAGCCTGTAGGTGCATCTAAGTGGCTACTCTGGAGTGCCAAGCAAAGTTGCCGTTCTACTATGTATGCTGTATGAAAAATCGCGATGCCTCGTTTAAGACTATCTAAAGCCAGGGTACGCCTACAGTAGGTGCGTAGTCGGATTCAGGGCAGATACCTAGCCTAGGTACGTTGTGCTTGATGCCTCAGCTTACCTAGAGTTTTGCTAGACCAATAGGTATGTCTGATTAGAACTTCTTATTAAGCTTTTCTTGCCGTCTCTCTAAGTTAAGATAGTAAGATAAGGCTATCTGACCCAGTTACTACTAGTTGAGCCTCGGACGGCAGCTAAGTTAGACGAGCTGCCTGTTATGCCGTAAAAGGCTTATACCTAACCTAGTATATTTCTCTGGTGTGTACCTAATACGATCCAACAGTATCCACCACCCGATACTTACCCGGTACCAACCTACTTTCCTACATCATGCCGATGGACGAAGGTTAGCAGACTGCAGCCTACCTTGTGAACCTACCGGACGTCCCGCAGGGTCTCAGATCTAGAACTATTCCCATTCCCCTTCCACAGTTTCGCCTTGTCCGTGGCGTAGAGGCCAGACTACCGTAGTCAGAAGACCTATCGGTCTCCTCCGCAATCTCGGGGAGCCATGTGGGTTTTGCATTTAGGTCTGGCCTACCTACCTGATGGCCGATTGATACCTAATGTACTGCTGCAGACATGTATGTTTCTACTCGAGTCTAGTCGAGTTGGCGCTAGCATTTCCCGTTCCCGCAGGAACATACCTAAGCTATGTATTTCACTCAACCCGGTGTGGTCAACAGCTGGCTTGACCGCCTGCAACTAGGAGTTTTTTTCTACCTTAATTTGTTTCATCCACAAGGCTAAGCTAGGAAGCTAGCCTGGCCTTGGCTGCCGATGGTGGGCCGACCATCGACTCTGAGTAATGTGCTAACTTAGCATTGTTCTCACTCTTTGACAAAACGACACGAAATATAGTGAGACAGACAGACCATCGAAGCACAGACACAGAGACATGAAGAAGGCTAGACGCGGAAAAAGAAGATGACAAATCCAAAATAAATACACAGTGGATAACAACAGTTCAAGCCACCAACAGTTTAGCCTATCCTAGCATGTTTTCACCAAATGCCTGGCAAAAAAAAGGGCAAACTAGTGTCGGTCGTGGCGCTCAGTCACCAGACTGTCGGGATCAGACCACTGTACACCGGTAACCGGTACTGACCTGCCAGTGAAGGTGACCGGAGTGGGTGGCAAAAAGGTTGGAACCTCGCCTCTTCGCTCCCTGGGCGTTCATTAGTGCGTCCTCCTCCTTGCTTGTCTCACTACTAGCTAGTTACCCCGTTATAGGCAGTCTGAGATTGGACAGGTAGGTACGTAGATAACGTCTTATGTTTGTGTGAGGTTCGAGGGATGTTTCTATTCCTTCCCTGTCGTGACATGACAATGTGGGGGCCATAAAGGTTAGATGACGAGGGAGGCATACGGAGAATGTAGGTCTTACTGCCTAACAGACTATCGCACAAGACAAACTCCGGGCGAGAGGTTAGAGGAGAATAAATGAGCCCAGACACCCTAAAACACGTCTCGTTATGCCCATACCGAAACTACCTACAAGAGTCATCACAACGCAGATGGGGATCTAAGTAGGCAGTAACAGACTGAAACCCGTACCTAGGTGGTCCTAGCTTTTTACGCAGCTCGTCTTGTGTCCCTCTATAAAAATATAATAATAACTAATAACAACATCACCGTATCACGACCAAAGGACGCAAGGGCGTTCTGAGCTCGCACCCACTGGCTGTCATCCACTTGCCTTGCTCACCTGTCATATATAGTACAGCATTACGTTTCACTAGGAATTGATAAGGCAAAAAAATTCACTAACAAATAACAGCTCACGCAACACAGCCAGCTGGCCTAAATGACTAAAAGGAACAGATACTAGACAGACATCGAGACAAACCAATAGTTAAAATTAGGACAAACTTGATCTATGTAGATATCTACCAGCTTATTAGGCAAGTGATCAAATCAGCAAGGAAAAAAACTAAGCATCAACAAGTAACCACCTAAACATATCTAAGTACCTAGCTATAGCCAGTTAGCTGATTAAGTAAAAATATACCAAGGAAGAGAGGCGAGATGGACAAACAGACATACAGAGGGACAGAAGAAACTAGCCTAGGACAAACCTCGACGATGTCGAACCCCTAGATAAGCAGAGACACGCAACGCGAGTAGAGACACAACAAAAACAAAACCATCTCACCCCAAACATCTGACATAATGCTGAACCGATGGACCCAGTCCTGGCCTCCCAGCCGCCTAAGCAAGCTCACATCGTCCTATCGTACAATGAATGGGTGTCCTGTTCCCAAGCAGTTGGGTACTTGTCTCGCACATCACCAACTGCAGCTGACACCACATGCCATATCTTGCACGTGTCCACGAAAAGGTCCCAATCTTCTCATTTCTTCCCTCCCCCCGTCTGCCTCCGATGCTATGTAGCTACGGGCTTTTCTTGTTTGTCCATGCCGGAGCATATCTTACATGTATGTATGTAGTTCAACCAACTGACCAACATACACGCTCACATTGCATATACATAGTGGCGGTTGGTGTCCACGTTGTTTCTTCAACCAACAACATATCGGATGCCTACTTTCTAGGTAAGTAGGTGCCTAACTAAAGCCGTATGGCATGATATAGCGTGCTATGTGTTATCGTGTTGTGTTGTGTTAATTTCTGTATGAAGAAGACACAAACCTGCCTACCTACCTATTATTTTTATACCATAACAAGCGAACGATATAGACAGACTAGTCTTGATAGGTACTTAAAGATAAGTAAAACAGACATACAGATAGGCAAATAAATAGATAAATCTTCAAGGGCTTTTCTTTCACTCTGTTTTCTCATTTCGACATGAGAATAGGAGACTTGGATATTTGCACTTATACTTATACTTATAAACATACATATTCGTCTTGTGTTCTAAATAGACAGTAGGTACCCCTGGAACAATGAAGACTTGTAAAATGGAGGGACCGAAACCTCTACACAGAAAGGAGGAGAGGCAGTGGCGGAGGGACGGAGGAGAACTACAGAGCAGTAGGATAATGAACCTGGAAGCTAAGCAGATGCTCGCTCTACTACTACTACATCATGACTTGTTGAAGTATACACAGCACAGTGTATGTCCGTCTCATATATTGTGTGCACGTGGCCAATGAAAACTACACATCGCGAGCATCTGTAATTGTCAAGTTATAATTGGTATTTATTATAACAATCAGATCGAGACCCTTTCAAGAAAGGGGTGATGCAGTTAAAGTCCAGGCTCAACTTCAGTTGATTCAGAATTAGGTCCAGATCCTCCCCACCACTTCTCTCGTTTCTTCATCCCAGCTTTTGCCCCCAGAGAAATATGTCTGTAACTCGTTTTATCTTGTCGTATTTCTAGCTCTCCGAACCATAAACATAGAACCTGAACTTTCTCTACCAATTTCCCATCTCGGAAAAAAGACAAATAAGTACATGGCGTTGCACATGTACAGCAAGTTGAAAAAAAAAAGAAAAAAGTATTGGATGTCCCAAACACGCGCCCCTTTAAGCCATCTCCCGTTATCTGGGGAGCGAACGCCGTGTTTAATGATGCGCGTAAACAAGTGTGTTTGCAGTGTGGTGGGCAGCGGGAGACCGGAAAAAGATTTGGTCTGTCCCTATGACTACTGCTCTCCTGCAAGAGAAATGAAGATCAAATGGTATTGGACTGCCAACTCCCCCTTTTCATTGCTGATAGCTATCTCTTCCCATCCACATGTCCACTGCATGTCATGTCCCATATTCCGTCGTACAGAAGACAATGAACGCCGTACCCTTCCCACTCGCCTTGGGTTCGAGGGCAACCTACTCCTGTGCTGCTCCCAGAAACCATCACAGGAGAGAACGGCCGGGTTGTAATAAATGAAGCTAGAATAGGTTTAAATGTGGTCTTGCTAAAAAAGGAAATGAAGCCCGGACATTCCAATGGTGGAACGGCCCTGACTGTAAAAATGGGACTCCTGTAAGCAAATGCTGCCAAGAAGTCGCGTCTAGCTTATGTCACTAGCATCTAGTCATCTGCCAGTTTGGCAAAATGTTTCGACCACAGCCAGCCGACTAGATTCTTGGGATCATCTTGATTTTTGGCGAGCCAAAGTTCGCCCTTCTCAGCAATGACGTCAAATATCTGTTGAAGAGTTTAGTTTCTGAATTCTAGGCTTTGGTGGTTAGTGGTACGAACCTCTCCTGCTTGGTATGTGAGATAGGGATACCCGGCTTCATGCTTAGTTGTTTGTATGTTAAATTCGAAGAGTGATGCAGCAAGCCAAAGAACGTTGTAGCCATTGATTGGCTGGCGTTCGCGGGACGAAGCTCGCGACGAAACTTGCGACCGCCGCGTATGGCGCTCGTGGGCGTCAGACATGGGAAGGGCCGACTGGAATAGGCCAGAAAAGCGGTGGCTCTCTGGCGCCTGGTAAGGAGAAGGCTGCGCAGAGTTAGGATATCCTCTCGTCTGCGAGCTCGACTCTATGCTCTGTCTAACCACACCGCTAGACTCATGACTCTGGCCAGTACCTGGCCGTGCCGAGGATGGCGCCAACGATCGAGAAGCGGAAGGGAATTCTGTAGTCTTAGGCGACTCAGGAGGAGGGCGTGCTTGTCCGTTGATCCCATTGTAGTAGTCTCGATAGAATTGACTTGGGCTTGACAGCGAAGACAAAGAGGGAGATGCTGTGAACTGGCCACTGTGGCGCTTCATAAAATCCGGCGTGGGCAAGCTCGGAGCTATATCACTGTTTAATGATAATCCGCGATTCCGAGCGGACGGGTCTAGAGGTCGGAGCCGGAATCTTGAAGAAACCTCATCGACACTTGTCGAGTGTGACGGCCGGCCTTTCGAGGCCGGATTGATGATTCCGATCGTATTGATTTGCTCATCCTGCAACTTGAAATCCCGATGGAAAGTCGTGATGATGTTCGCCAAATCTGGCACATCTTGGTCTTCGAGAACAGCTTTGACCTTTTCCTTCCAAATCGAAAACCACTGAGCTTGGATGTTGACGAAGTTTCCCAGACAAATGTTGCCGACCTTCTCTGTAAGGGCCGAAAGCTTTGGCAGTTCTTTCTTCAGAGCCTCGTTCAGGGCCTCGTATTGCTCAACGAGTTCAGAGAGTTGCTTGTCGATCTTCTTCCCGCTCTTTTGCAGCTGTAGATATTTATCATAGTCGACCCGGCGCTTGGATCTTTTCTTCATTGCAAGAGACGGGTTGCTGTATGATTTGATTACCATCTCGAAAGGCTCGATGACTTGTTTTCGGACTTGTGAGAGCTATTCAATCCTGTCAGCGGCGCCGGAGATAGCGCATCATGCAGGAATCACTTACATGTTCCTCTAGAGCAACTTTTTCCATGTCTCTCATAGACACGTTAAAGCGAACCCATTTGCTCTCGATTTCCGGATAAGGCGAGGCTTGAAGACGCATGACAAGTTCCATGGAAGAGAGATACTGTAGGAACTCGCGAACATGTTCTGTCACCTGTCTCGTATAGAACTCAACATCTCTTAGGACAACCTGGAGGCGCAGATAGTCGTCACCAAACCTTTCATGGAGCTTCAAATATTCAGCATCCTCAGCTGGTCTGTTGGTTACGGCTTGTAACCTGTCTACTCTCTTGCCAAAGGCCCTCGCAAATCCCGCCTTTACGTCGGATTCCTTTCGTCTCCTGCTGACAATCTGCCCGACTAATTCGAAATTCTTCTTGGTCTTGTTGATCTCCTCGATCGCATTTTCAAGTGCAGTCTTAGCGGCCTCCAGGGACGGGCGGTCGGGATGGTCTGCGGGTGTCTCGTGAAGTAGTTGAATGAGTAAATTTGGATACTTCGTGATTCTTTGCATCGGTTTAATGAGCAACGAGTCAAGATTCCAAGCCCTCGTCAACTCTCTTGCCACCTCGTTGCATTCATTTAGCCAGACCTGAACTGTGGGATCTTCTTGGATTTGAATGAGTCGTTTAGCTGCGTGATCGCTGTTCTTGAGGAACGTCTCGTGGACCTGTTTCATGCTCTCCATGTGCTGGATGAAAATAGGGCCGAGTGAGGTCTCGCGGTCCCTCTCATCGCTCAGATGGCCAGAAGCAGCTGTAGACGCTCCTGATGAAGATGTTGCGCCATCACCCGCACCTGAGATATCCTTTTGTGCTTGACGATGCGTTCTAGGCGTGTATATGCTAGAGACACCCTCCTTGAGAGCGACCAAGAACTCAGTATGGAACTCTACAATCTTATCCGTGTTACGGAAGATTAGTTTGATGGTTTGGTCGTCGAGTTTGGGGCAGGCTTCAGCTGTGCCTTTGTAGATCTCCTCGACGATGTTCATGTCTCTGATGAAGAATGCCTCCGTATCTATAAGCTCCTTGACCGTTTCCAAGCGGGTAAAGAGTCTCTTTTTCTCTTTGGCAGGAAGGTCTAATGCCTGGTCTACATTAATGCTGTCAACCAAGGTTTGTTGGCTTGCCAACCGGGAGGAGCCCGATGGAAGTCCTTCCGAAGTCGTGAGTGACCCTTGATCAATGGATCTTGTAGCCGATTCCGAATGTGGAAAGTAGTCACTGTCCCGCCTTAGTGGATCAGTAAGAACCAGGCTATTATCGTCCCTTTCACTGCGGAAATAGCTATTCGGTCTTGTCTCATCGTAGTATTCGCTCGGCGGCGCGGAGCTCATCATATCTCGGTAAGAGATGTCGTCAGGAGGTAGTGGAGGCGAGTGGGTGGGGATGGCCGGTATTACACACGAGCTAATACTATTCTTACGGCTCAGGATCGCCTCGTCAAAGGCTTCTCCTGTGTCTATTTCAGGGAGCCGGTGTTGTGGTAATTGCGGGAGTTGTGACTCAAACGACTCTAGTTCCCGATACGTCCCACAAGGGGACACGTCGCGACTGTCAGAAACAGGCATAGAATTCCGTGTGTAGCGGTATGATCCTGATCTGGATTCCGTCTCTACACCAACAAATTCTTCACGCCATGTAGGTCCTACTACTCGAGGATCTGCTTCAGTTGGTCCATAACCTGAGCTAGATTCCTGACTATTGACTGAATAATCAGTCCACATAGTTGTCTGACTAGTCCTCTTGATAGACCCAGATGTTCGGGGGATCGTCAAGCTAGGGTGCATTTCCGATGTCCTAGAATCCAAAGGATAAAGCGTATCTGCTGGATCCTGTTCAACATCGTCCAGTTTCATGCCGGGCTCATCATCAGTTCCAGTGCCCGTAACGGCCTGGTTGATGCCGAAGACTTGCGAGGGCTCTTGCTCTTTAATTAACGGGCCAACGAAGAATTCTGCAATCTCACTAAGACCGCAGCTAGGTTCGCCCTGTTCGATATCAGATGGAGCAATGCCATCGTCGGGATAACTGTGCACCGAAGCCAATATATGGCCCTGCAGATTGCCATCTTCAAAAGCCTCTTGTGCTGTGGCGGGGGCGGAAGAGACGGCGGCATCGGTTTCGAGGGTCGGAGACGTGAATTCAGAACCAGGGGGGAGTATGGTTACTTTCGTTTCGTACGATATTGACGTTAACGGCACAGGCTCGTATGCGTCTCCTTGGTAGGTTACTGGCACAGACTGGACTATGCCGAGATCATCCTCGGGTGCAAAAGGTTCCTCAGATATGACTATTGGTTCAGTTGACGTATCTAGCGATATCTTGATAGACAAACCATCGTCAGCGACAGGCTCCTCCTCGACCTCAAAGGGAGATCGATATTCGGATCTTTGGTATGTTGAAAGAGCATTGTCGTCAATTCCGATAGGGATAGGAACTTCGTTGCTACTATCGACTACAGCAGCTTCACGGGTTGGAGGTTCCGTTTGTGGTTCTGCATCAAATTCCGTGGTATTTGATATTGCCGACGGCGGTGCTTCATCCTGGTCGCTTACACTCCCAACATTAGGAAAACTGCCAGGTATACCAAGTGTAGGCGACTCTTTGACCTCTTGCGCCGTGTCAAATGCAACAATTGGTATCTCGTGTACAGAACCCGTATTAGTAGGTTGTAATGGCGGAAGTTCCTCAGCAGGTGCCTCAGAATCCACAGGACTCTCGATAGCAAGACTGGATGTGATCATTCGAAGTGTCAGAGGCTTCGCGGTGGAAGAATCTGCATCTCCCGGGTCTGGTGTGGCCGCCTGGACCGGCTTCTCCTCTAGATCATCCGCTTTTTCTACCTGCTCTTCTTCCTCCTGTTCTTCCTTTTCTTCCTGTAGGTCCAGAGTCTCAGAAGCCAAAGCCTTGGCCTCTGCCTCCTCTTTCTTTTTTCTCTCCCGGGCAACCCTTCTAGCGACTGCTCGGGCTTCATTTTCGCGAAGCGATTTAGTATATGAGAGCTTGATCTGCTCCCTTCGGGACTCGTAATCGATCGGGCCCATTGAAATCTTTCTCCGGCGTGTCGCTGGCTCGCTCCCTCTCGCATTCGTTCGAGTATCCCTCTTACCTGGAGATTTATCCCTTTCGGATGCCTTGATCCTCGAGCTCACGGTCGTCGCTGCTGATACCGGTTGCCTTGGACGTGAGCTTCTTAGTGGCGGAGATAGCTTGGGTGGCGGCGTTGATATATAGGCATTTAGCCTTGTATTACTATTAGGCGTAATTGCACCTGGCCGATGTTGCCGTTTCATTGTGGGCGCTATGATGGGAGAGGGTAATCTGCCCCCTATGTTTTGATTGGTATTCAACTTAAAAGGTCTCCTTACAGTAGACGGAGAATTTGAACGCGTGGAGTTGGGACTCGATGAACTGGAAGGGGTGTTAAGTTTCCGAACCGAAACTGGTATCCTCGAAGGAGATATCAGCCCGGAGGTATCTATGGTTGGTCTTGGTCGCGAACTTTGAGCAGTTGCGGGCTGCTGTTGGGTTGGCTTCACGGATCCCATGTCGCTTCGTGACCGACTATGACTCGAGATTGATTGCGATCTGTTCGCGCTGGTCTCTCTTGCATCCGCCAGCTCCCCCCTCACGTTGCGGTACCAGTCGGTCGGTGAAGAAGGTTCAACATCAGCATATGAGAAACTTCGTTGCCGCCGGCCGAGCGTGCCCTCTACGTTTGATTCGGACGTCCTCCGGGCGGAGGCGGTGTTAATGCCGTGGCCGGCTAACCCTGCATTTAGTTCAGCAGGATCTATCTCCCCAAAGAGCAGGGCACGATGTTGAGGCAGCGGCGGAGCTTGGGCCGTAGAGGTGGCAGGAGCCAGGTTGGTCATAGATTTTGAAGCTTGCGAATGAGTGCCGAGAGAAGCTCGAGGTTTAGCTATACGGCTAGCGAATGACTGGGTGCTGCCGGATACATTATCCTCTGGCACAGCTCGCTGTCTATGTGCCGACCTTAATGTTGGTGTTGATGAAGTTGGTAAGCTAGCAGCAGCAGAAGGCCGAACATCAGGATATGAGGCATGACCAGGGGCCACAGACCATTGTGTCTCTCGAGTTTGGAGACGCGGCTGTGTCTTGCGAGCGGCGGTGCTGTTCGCCTGTGTGGTATTCTGATCAAACCTTTTCTTCAAATCTTTAACACTGGGTTGATGTCCACTGCGACTGTTCCAGGAGCTCGAGGCCCCAGGTCTTGATCGTGCGGCGCCGGCGGCTTGCTTTTCTTCAGCAGGCGTTGAGGCAGAACGACTGGAGGGTCTCGTACCCGACCGTATTGTCGGGTGTCTGGGGACCGGGATGTTTCCGTTATGTCGTAGCGAGGCATCTTGGTTGTGCCTCGGGGCCGACAATGTTGAAGCCATCAAACCGTCAATCTGGGTGCGGTAGAAGTCGTCCGGATTGATGAAGCCGTTGGGCTCGATCCTAGCTATCGCGTTGGCATGGGCGGCGTTTCGATTGCTGGCGATATGGGACTCAAACGAAGAGTTATCAAGGGTTCCCGGTGCTGTTGTCAAAGCGGCGGCACTAGTATGATTGACAGCGGCAGCGGATCGGTGATGGCGGGCGTGTCGGTCGTCGAAGAAGAGTGTTGTTTGCTCGTGGTCGCGGTCAAAGGCGCGGGCGTGGTTGTGTCCGTTTTCGTGCTTGTTGTGTGCGTGCGGGAGCGGGTAGTTGTGGTGATGGGGGTCGTGATTGTGGTATCGCAGGGGGCGTCTTGGGGTAGACGGAGACGGGGATCCAAGGTCGCGGGCGAGCAATGTGGCACCAAGGTGGTCTCCCTCTTCACGATTGCCGGCGTCCATGCTGGCGGCGGCCAGGACAAAATCACGGCGACCATTAATGGGTCATGTACAGCACTTCGTAGGTCAGGCAAAAACGAGTGGACGGCGGAGCCACAGAGCGCGTTCCAGGCTGGATGCTACACACGTTGTCGAATAAGCATCCACGTTTGGGCGGGTGTCATCAGAGCTCTGGGCAGAACATGGGCTTCAGTCTTTTCGGTTGGAGGCTTGCAAGGTTCGAATGCCAATGCCAATCATTAATGGATCAACGGATGGGGAATTAATGGAGCAATCATCGATGCAACCACTGCATATTACGGTACTATGTACATACAGGATGTGGGGGGGCGCCCATGCGTGCCAGGTGTGCTACAGCCTACATACAGGCAAGCGGAGCGAAAGATTTTCAAGAAACGTACCTACTTGTAGAAGCTAAGCAGGATAGGCGGCTTGCTAACTTGGGTAAAAAAAGAAAAGGAACTTAAGACGACGACGGATTGGAGATGAGCGATGACCATTTTACACTAGACTACAGATGTATGTATGTATGTATCTATTCTGTACATAGGTATAAATAAGTAGGCTGGGAGACATCAAAGTTGAAATAATAAACGAACAAGACCTGTTCTTGTAATTCAATTTTTTATTAGCGTTTTCCTAATACCTACCTCCTGCTTCTAAAGAGAGAAAAAAAAAGAACGAATTTTTTTTCTTTTTTTTCTAACGGGAAGAGAATAATAAAAAGTACTCAACTGATCCGATCAACTCTCACCTCCCTGTTCCTTGGGCGGCCATTTTGCTATGTGGCAGCAGTAGGGCAGGCGGCGTGCGGGAAGGTGGGATGGAGGAAGGGAAGAGGGAAGGCAATCGGTTGGTTCGTTTGTCGGTTCTTCAGTCTAAGTGGGTTGGATGTGCTGGCTAGCATGCAGGATGAATTGTATAGGTGTCCTAGTCTTACCTCATTTGGACTAGTGACTTGCACCAGCAAGGGTCTAGCGAATGCCTAAGCGGATGTGCAGATTTCAACTTTGTGAGATGAAGGTTCGTTCCCACGCTGTACAGATGTAGGTATGTAGAAATATGTAAGCAAGATCTATAGGTATCTATCAAGTGACGAGACGTACGTGCCTATTCAAGATCACCACTGCTGAGCCACAATGATCTTGTATGGATTAATCGGGGGTATGAGTTAGGATCTATCCTAGAGAGCGTCTCTATAACTTACTTGCCTACCATGTACTTGTAGGTAGGTAGATCTAGGCCTTGTGCAGGCATAGTACATACATAGACTTTGCCAAGGTACCTACGTTTTAGCGGGCTAGTAGGTGTTGTTACGTTGTACTATAAGGGTTAAGTCTACGTCGGACAGGAGCTTACTCCTAGTGCCAGCAGCCCGTAAACCCGCGAAGCCGAGCCGCCACCCCCGGCCGCGCCCAGGTTAGGATCCCTGACATGGATGAGAGGCTGACAATAGAATCTGATAAATTTACAGCGTACAACAAAAATTGTTCCTGACTAAATTCTTGCTCTTTCCTGAGCTGATCTTTGTATATGCATTTCCAAGGGCTGTTTCTTGTGTCAAATCTCCAGGTGTTCCAGATGGCAAACATATATCTGTTTACTGCAGGATTCCCATTTGCCTACCCACGTACATGAACTACGGAGTTACCAAGAATGCTAATGCCCGGCCTAGGCATAGGTAGTAGTCTGGCTTGACTATGGTTACTAGTAGACAAGTAGACTACAAAGCATGTGATAGGTATGAACTTGCAAATGTTAGGCTCCATCAACATCGATTTACATAGAACTCGGACAACATGCCCCTTACACCTACCTATTATGGACAAAAATTTAGGACGTTCCTGATTTTTCTTTCTATTTCTCAATTGATCATTAAGGACAAGATGGTGAGCGTATTAGGTATGCCTTGCCGGGTGTCTAGGAGTTCGATTTGCTGCTCCACGGTTGTCATATGTATGCCAAGAGCTTGTTAGGGACGGAAAGGACGCCTGACCTTCGGCTGTGGTTATTGTTATCATTTTAATGGCCAGGGAGAAAGTCGTCATCAATGTGAGTCGGGTCAAGTTACCGTCATGTATATACTGGAAAGGAGCTTTTCGTAACAAACTTCTCACAAGACAACATTTCATCAATATAAAACCGTAGGCAAAGCAAGGTTGCCCTTCAGATCATACGGTAAGTGCAAGAGGGATAGCATTCATATGTTAAACACGCATTTCTTACGTGATTGAATAAGCTTGCAGCATACTTCTACGCTACACCCTAATGGGCCTGTTTTCATAATGTCCACCTCATCTGAAATTGGGATAGGGAAAAAAAAAAAAAAAAAAAAAAAAAAAAAAGGAAAAAAAGGAAAAAAGCCCCTTGATTATCAAAGATGCCTAGATTACCCTGGTAAGCCGGAACTACAGACCGACGAAGCACCTAATCTGCGACATAAGATTCCGATACATTAATGTTGAACGACTGCAATGGTAATGGAACGGTGCATACCTACCTAGGTATTCTCTGGCCTTGATGTATACCATCAGCCTGCAGTGACCGCCTTCTGCCGAGCCTTCCCACTCATGACAACGCATATACACAAAAATGACGAGAGTAAGACAGGGGTTGGGTCATGTTGGCAGCCTCCCTGCGGACGAATGAGGTAATCCACTTGATCGGTATCCAGGAGAATTATGTGTCCAGTGCAGATATTCACAGACCGGTTCGCTTTTCATGAAATATCACGTATACTTGGCAAGCTAGGGATACCTACAGTTCGAAGGCAATCCTACCTACCCACAGATCTGTACTATTGTCCGAAAGCTTGAAATGAACATGGGTAGAGAGAGTACCTATATAGTAGTATAGCATGTACAGCATAGAAGATGGTTCCCCATGAGGCTATACTACGTAGAAGCCAACCTATAGAACTGGTGAACCATTACCGAGGTTACCTACATACTGGATTCCTGGCTAACTAACATCCATGGTTGGGTTTGCTTGAGCGGCATTGCGAGCAAGTGTTGAGGGAGTTAAAGTCTGTTATGGAGCATAATATTTGTTAGCACCCTATATTTGACCGGAAATGAATCACTTGCGTGGTAGGTTAATGAGACCAATCATGCATAATATCGCCATCTATGCAATCAATCTGCAATTCGCCCCTATCCGACTATCCCCGTCTGACTTTTGTTCGTGCGTGTTTGAGACGACTCCGGTTGGTTGCCGGCCAGTGGCTTTAATGCAATGGTTTCGCAAGCGCCGCCCCCGCGTTTACTGCGCGCCTGGGTTGCTGCTGTCAAAAGGGGTGGGATGTTTTCCTGACATTGCCCAACAGCTTTACTGGTCACCCAAAGCTCAAAATCGTGGAGTAGGGCTATCACCGACTCAGCCATTATTGGCCAATGGTTATGGTTGGGTGTGCCCGACAAAGGATGCCCGACCTTTGAGGGTCCAGGCCGCCTCCATAATAGGGACCTCCGGATGGTAGAGCCAAGTCTACAGCATACATATGTACCGACGGACTCTTTATTGAGCTTGGCTGCACGCCGGGTTATCTAGGACACCTTAGTACCTACCTAGGTACTTACCTTAGGTGCCGACCTATGCACCTATGCTCTACGGTTGTCATACATTATGACAAATTCGAAACAACCCAAAGCAAGATAAAAAGGGCTATTCTTTTTCTTTTCTTTTTCCCCATTTCCTTTTTCATCCTTGCAGCAAGTTGAAGATCATTAGGCACATAGATGCAGGCACAAACCGTTACCGTAACATGCAAGTGCATAGGGTGGTAGGGGGCACATGTGTGTACCGATTTAAGAATCGATACATCCATATGTAGGGTTTAAAAGGCTTTGTAATTCGATAGCTTATGCAATCAAGATATATTAATATGAGAATTAATATATAGTCTATAGGCATCCTTCTAATGTGTCTCCTAGGAACTCATGGAGAAGTTACCATATCTTTGGTACTCGTTGAGATGGTTATAGTTGCCCGCATCACCAGCCTGCTCACCAGGGTAGCTCATCTGAAGCAGTAGGAGCCTACAAGTACCTTGCCTAGCCCGAGATGTAGGTGTATCACGCCTATATTTACAGCATACCTTTATAGTGCTCCTGGCCTTAGGTACCCACCTAGTAACCCGGGTAGATTCTTTACGGATCTGGCGACAGGTAACAGTGCTAGTAACGAAACTTTCCTGTAGGTAGGTTACAGTAGGTTACCTAGGTTAGGTAATTGGTATCACTAGCAACAAATGTTTCTACATCTATTTTATCCCTCTTTATCGTCAATACAAGAAGTTCATAGCAAATCTTGTAATACTTGCTATGTAAAGATAATGTGGTACACGGACATCTACTTTTCAGTGGCCAGGCATCCGCCAGCCGAAACGGTCCGTCAAAGATTTGCGGCCCGTAGGTACCTATTAGCCGCTACCAGCCCCGCAAAGTGTAAGTCCGACCTCCACAGATCTGTACACCTAGGTGACCTTCTATTACCTCCTTTGGCTTACACCTTCACAACCCCAAGGTTAAGCGAAGCCAACGCCGTTCACGATAGCCTCGTTCCAGCGCTGTCACAGGCACCGCTATAGATGTAGTTACGGCTATATTATGCCAATAGCAACAAATAGCCATAAGGGCAACGATCCAGGTGTGCATGCTTCATAGCCTTACCAAAAAGGCTGCAAACGGCTATAATTAGACTACTCTACTCAAGTAACATAAATTCGCCCAAACACGGCTCCTTTTACTACAGTGTATGTGTGTGTATGTATGTATATACATATATGACTTTAAGTAGGCCATCAGAAGCTAGAGATGACATCTATGTGTACAGTGCCAGTATTTTAAGAAGGAATGCATCAGTTGTTAGTTTGCCAGGCCTTGATAGCCCAAATCGGCTAGCAGATGCCCGTCACCTAATCCTCAGACATATCATATAACCTGGCATAAGTACATGCTTCCCTTGTAGGTGTCCTGAATAGAGTCGCGCGTTTGGACGCGGCTCTGCCAATACCCACCAAAACTTCCTCTATGAGAACTGCATATGGTTTTCGCTTGCTTTACCTAGTCTATAATCGCAATATGAGGCCTTGAGAATGGCTCGCCCAAGAAAGCGGAAACGCGTTGCTTCCGCAAATACAGAATCAACACCAGACCCCATGCCCAAGAAGAAACACGGCAGCCAGTCCTTTGTCGGATCAAAAACTCAGCATCCTGTCCTCAGCCAGTTTTACCCGCACGTCCAGACTCTGCGAGAATACGTAATAGCAAAGCTGCCGCCTACATCTAGGATCAGGCGAAGGAAAATATCTGCTATGGGTATTGCCAATGTATCCCCTGACGAGCCCATATCTGGTGTGGAGCGATCCCTCGGGGTCTTACTTGATACCACCTTCGTCGGTCTCCCAAACCTAGCGACCCAAGAAGGCCATGGCATGGAAGGTTGGAAGAACTTCTCGCAAAGAGGCGACGAATCTTACGTCACTCTTTCGAACGGTGTCGCTGGTTTTACTGAATCACAGGCCCAGGTAAGCCATTGTCTGTTACGCCGGCTCTCCAATTTTATACAGGCATAAAATCTAAGCATAGCTTAGATCTATTAGGTGGCTAACTATACGCCGCTAGATTGTAGAATATGTTATTAGAACGATATTCAACAGAGACAAATCGACCAAGTGGCCAGATCACCTACTCTGCGATGGTTTTCGCCGCAACGGGGGGTTGGGACTGCGAGCAGTCCGACCAAATGATCGAGTAGCCGCATTGCAACAGTCTCCCTGGCCGGAGTTGTTAGCACTTCTTGGAGAGTCTGGAGATCGTATCATGATAGACCTGCTTCTGGATTGTGCAATCTTCGTATCTGTGAAAGTAGGCGTTGACAACGTCTGTCAAATTAGCGGTCAGTCTCGTTACTACGCTTGAATGGAGAAATTGGTATTCACAGTACAACTAGGAAAACCGCTATCCAGTATATCCCCTTACTGCTTTGAATCGGTGCCAGAAGAGGCCACGACAAGTAGCAGAAGCCCTTCAGAGCTTATATTTGTGCGAAACCGGATGCTTTACGCCAGAGCCGCTCTCAATGCTCGAGGGCAAGTCCATTTTGGCCTACGGCATATTCGTAAGTATTTCCATATTGACTAATTAGCATTTACTAACAGCGGATGCCTGTAGACGTTCTAAATCGTTCCCCAATTTTGAAGGTAGACGAGGATGAAGACATGCCGGTGGAATTAAAGAGGCGCCACATTAAACAAAACGATGCCCACACACTAAGAGTAATGATGTACATGTTCCCCAGACAACTTGGGCTTCACAATGTATTCACCAGCAAGGTTGACCTAAAAGAAACGTCACAGCGCTTGAAAGATTATACCTTACGAGAAGAGGAGATCCTCGAGAAGTTCGGTCGGCTTGGGGATGACGAGGTCCACGTCAAGATACCTAAACGGCTCCGCGGACGTGTAAAGGACTTGGTCCGCAAGTTCCAGGTCCTCCACCAGCGATGTTCCTATTCTAAGCTCCTTCGATATTACTGCCCGGTATGCAGCTCTCTCTCTCTCTCTCTCATGTTTTAGTCATGACTAAGATAAGCAGGTCCAACTGTCGACGAATGATCAAGGAACCCAAGTCTCAGACGCCGATAAGTCTCGAAGGCATTCGCGAAAGTCAAGGTTGAAAGCAGCCAAGAAGGCATCGCAACCCTATAAAACGGTCTCTTCGCAGCATAAATGGCACAACTGCTCCATTACAGACTTGGCAACCTCGCATGCTGAGGTATCTTCTTTCTGCCAGGCTGTTTTCAGAAAGGTGATTCCGCAAGGATTTTGGGGCCGGGGCTTGACGGCAGATCACAATGAGAAGCACTTTTTGAAGCAAGTCAACCGGTTCATCTCTCTCAGGCGCTTTGAAAACATGTCCCTGAATGAAGTAGTCCAGGGGTTGAAGGTAATTCTCGATAAGCGTCATAGTGCATGTAAGCGAGGCTGACACTCTCCGTAGGTCTCTGAACTAGACTGGCTCGCACCTCCTCAACTTATGGCGAACAGAACATCATTGACCGACATGCACAAACGTCTTGAGATTCTAAACGAGTTCCTTTATTTCCTGTTTGACTCAATCTTAATACCTCTTGTCAGAAGCAATTTCTATGCTACGGAGTCAAATACAGACAAGTATCGCATATTCTTCTTCCGCCACGATGTCTGGCGAAGCCTAATGGAGCCTGCCATGGCGGGTTTGAGGGGCAAGATGTTAGAGGAAGTTAGCCTTGTTGAAGCCCATAAGATACTCGACTCACGCAAACTCGGATTTGGCCATATAAGGCTGCTTCCTAAGGGCACGCAGATGAGGCCGATTGCTAATCTACGCAAGAGAATACCCATCCGCGGAAATCCAAAGGAGCTAGGCCCGGGGGTTAACAAGATTCTAGCGCCGGCACATACAGTACTGCAGCTGGAGAAGGTGAGACTCCCAAGTCAAAAACGATATAAGACGAGAATTTAGTTACTAACGATATTTTAGATACTCAACCCGCAAAAGCTAGGCTCGACGATGTTCTCAGTTTCCGACATATACAAACGGGTCAAGCCGTTCAAATCCAGAATGGCTGTTCCGCCTAGGCGGTTCTACTTTGCAAAAGTGGACGTGCAATCAGCTTTCGACACAATTCCGCAAGCAGCTATTGTAGGCTTGCTTGACTCAATACCTCAACAGCGTCGATATCGAGTTTCGAAGTATCTCGAAGTTGGCGCTAGCCATGCAGTTTCTAGAGGCAGAAAGGATACTAAAATAAGACCCGTGAAGAGGTGGCCATCGGTAGCCATCAAAAACGATGACCCCTCCACGTTTATCCAGCATCTTGAGAACGGCCATATAAAGACGAAGCGGAACGGAGTGTTCGTTGACCTATACCAGAGGGTATATGAAAGCAGCGAACTTCTTCAGCTAGTCGCATCTCATATCCAACAGAATCTCGTCAAAATTGGCAAGAAATACTACCGGCAAAAGAATGGTATCCCTCAGGGGTCGATTCTATCATCGACACTCTGCAATTACTTCTACGCAGATCTGGAGCTCCATGTCCTCCCATTCCTCGGGTCCGACGACTGTCTACTCTTGAGGCTTATCGATGATTTCCTATTGATTACTACGGACAGAAGCAAGGCCGTTCGCTTTGTCGAGACTCTTCACCGCGGAGTGCCGGAGTATGGCGTCACGGTGAACCCTCGAAAGAGCCTCGTCAACTTTGATCTCGTGATCGATGGTCAAGAGATATCCAAGCTAGATGGCGGCAGGGGGTTTCCGTATTGTGGGACCATGATCGATACCATAACTCTCGACATCGCCCGCGCTCCAAGTCAAGACCAAGACAAAGGTAAAAATCTTCTTTTTCAAACCCAGAGCGCAGTAACTGTTTCTCTAACCAAGCCTGTCTTCCTACCTAGGCATATACAACTCACTCACCGTAGAGTTCTGCCGGAACCCTGGTCAGACGTTCCAACGCAAGGTCCTTAGTAAGCCCATTACACTGGTCATCTATCTGTGTGTTATTCAAAAATATCAACTAACTCTTCCCGCCCGTCCGTCTAGATGCGTTCAAGATCCAGAGCCACATCATGTTCTTCGATACGGGGCTCAATTCTGCATCCACGATGCTAAAGAACGTGCATAAAGCATTCACCGAGACTGCCACTAAGATGTGGGCCTATGCACGCTGTTTACCAACGCAGAAGCAGCCGTCTCCGAAGCTCATTACCAGTATGCTAGCCACCCTCTCTTCATTCGATTCGCCTTTCTATTTTAGATGAACGTACAGTCAGTTTCTTGATATTAACTTTTTGTTTGTGTTCAAAGGTACAATTCAAAAGCTAGTCGACACAGCATATATGCTACTCGTTAGCAAGACACGAAAACTTCGATATCCCGGCTATGTGTGCGATGTGAAGAAATGCGAAGTTTCCTGGTAAGTCCCATTCTCTCCCTGTCTTTACTCCTCTCCTCTCTCTAATATCGAGAACACAACGGGTATTTTTGCTCACAACCTCTTACTAACTAGGCTGGCGTACAATGCTTTTCGCCGAATACTAGAGCGTAAGCAGTCCAACTACAAGGAGACCCTGGCTTGGCTGAAGATGGAGATGGTGAAGTTGAGCCTTTTGAAGGATATTCGACATGGTCGTGTACGAGGTATAGTGTAGTCTTGATAAATATTGTAATTCTGATGATACCCTGGTGTAATGAGGACTTATGCTTCACAACATGTTAAAACGTAACCCAGATCAAGTTTTTGCCATTCAGCTGTCTAAGTCGGGTAATGCCAATTGGACGCTACGCAAACGCTTCCCTGTAACTTGAATAGGTGCGGCATAGAGCTAGTTCAAAGAAATTAGTGTGTCTGTCACGTAGGTCCTAGAACAGGTTTTTCTTAACAGAAGAGACCAAGTAAATGATAATAACAAAATTTAAAATTCAAAGGGAGAATGCAACCCAGGAAGAGAATCCAGAGAAAAAGAAACAAGAGATGAATTTAAGGTCTCCCTGGGAATCGAACCCAGATTAGCGGAATCAGAATCCGCTGTGATAACCATTACACTAGGAAACCTTGGTAGTAGGTGAAGATCCAATTGGATGGATGCTCTACCTGGTTGACGGCTCGACGCGATTCCGGGGCTAATGAAGAAAGGAACCGGGTAAGTAGTGATCTACCTACATCTACACTGCCGGAGTTCTTAGTCAGTCCTTAGTCTAGCTTAGACTTTGTCCTTTCAACCGGCAATATAGTAGTAGTAGGTACTTACTTAAGTTAGACAGGCAATTGAAACTGTTTATACAAGTTAAGAAGTGGTTTAACTATTTATTTATAGTAATTTTTTCTATTCGGTTCAATGACGAGAGAAAGGATGTTATGTTCGTCGTAAACACCATGCAGTTTTCCGTTATGCCAGTAAGTACGGCATAGGTGGGGGAAATCCCAACTTCTGCTGCATGCAATGCGGGTGGGTCACAACCAGACGAGGGAAAGGTGTGAGCAATGAAGAGTCTCTACATGCCTAGGATGAGATGGTTCTACCACTCCTGGCTTTCTATAGTAAATCTACCGCCGTTTTGTCTAACCTAAACAGCGAGTATCTTTCTTTACGTAGGTAGGCTGTGTCTATCGCAAGCTCCCCGCGCATGTATAGGCCCGGAGGTCCATCTAAGTAATAGGTCCGCTCATATCCTATCCCTATCTCATGCCTTTTCTAATGATCTAGGTACCCTTCATCTATACCATTCTAATTTTCAAACCCTAAGCCTCTGCTTACTCATTCATCTCTAAATCGCAAGACCCGTCTCCCACCATCGTCCCTTAGGGCCCCAATGCCAGCTCGGGAGCGATTCACTATCCCACCTCCAGACGCGTCTATCGTGGCCGAACCCAGCAGCCCGGAAGAGCGAAACAGGCACGGGCTCGAAGAGCCAGACGCCGCAGCGGCTGAGGTCGTCCACTAGCAGCCAGCTCGTGGCCGTGAGCCAGACGCTCGTGAACGCGAAATTAGCCGAGCGGCGGACGAAACGGGGGCATTTGTATTTGTATTTGCCCGCGAGGTGGTTGAGAAGGCGGGATAGCATGACTTGCGTTATCGTACCTAGGTAGGCGAGCGCGAAGAACAAGAGTGGGTTCCCCGGCTTCGACGACCACGGCGTGCCATAGCTGCCCGCGCCGTGTATGAAGCCCGATTGTGCGAAGGCGATCCCAGCCGCTACGAGATGGCCTAGAGCAATGGATACCTCGCTCGGATTCTGATTCTGGCTCTCACTTCCACTGCTTCCGTTCCCATTCCCATTTGCATTCCCATTTTTATTTCCATTCCAGCGGCCGTTCATAAGTTTCTTCTCGTTCTTAACATTACCGCTCCAAGTCAAATACCCCTTACGGAACAGCCACTTCCCCGGCGCCGCGAAACCAGCCCGGAACGTCTGATGCCACCACGTGCCCCAGAAGCCAGCAAATCCGTGGTCCAGGACATACGTGAACGAGCCCGTCATGGAGGGCATGAGCCAGGGGTGCGCGCGGAAGCCGAGCAGCGGCGGGCAGCATATGGCCAGGAGCAGCGCGCCCGTGTTCCAGTACAGGTGCAGCGCGGAGAGGATGCCCGCGAAGCTGAGCAGTGCCCGCTGCACGAAGAGGAGCGCAGGATGCAGCGAGCTGAGATGGGCGGGTAGGGGGTAGTTCTGCTCCGGCCCGACGATGAAGTACGGATCCATGGTCATGAGAACCGCGCAGAGGTCCACCACGACGTAGCTGGGCACGGTGAAGTAGAGCCAGCGCGAGAATATGAGGTACCACCGCGACGAGGTGCGGTCGAAACCATGTTTGCTTCTGTGCACGCCGTACTCTAGGGGTAGTTGATAGTCCCCAATTTTAGGAGGTGGTTTAAATGGAGGTAGGCAGGATGGTGCCCAGTTCCATCCTTTAGTATGCTGTCAGTAAATTTGATGCGTTTCAGATAGGTATAGGGACTTGGGCATTGCTAGGTGGGATATGCTCACCTGTGAAACGTACTGAGCTGACGATGTCGAATGACCAGTTCAGGCGAGTCCGTAACGAAGCATTGGCAGGGAATTCCTGCCAATAATACTCGTACTCCTGCTCTCGTGTGAGTTTGCAGAGCCGAAGTAGCGTCTTCTGATCAAGTGGTAGGTTTCCATCGCGCTTATTTATAGCTAGTATCTCTCTCATCAGATACTTATCCACTGCTGTCATCTTAGTGCCCTCGACGAGGATGTCGGATTCTATGGAACGATGAGAATGCAAACCCACTTCTCTTCTTCTCACCCCGTTAAGCATGCTCTTTTCATCGTGCCTCTTAAAACCTATCGTCTCAGCACCGGCAGCAAAGCCGTTGGACTCCAGCTTATACGTATGTCCGCTAGACCCGGACGAGACTGATGCGTCTTTGACATGTCGGGTCTTCCTCCGTCTTTCTACCCTTTTAGCATCCCACTGCGGCCTTGTCCATACCAGCAGGGTGAAATTCCAGATAGTGCTCCACGCAGCCAGCAGACCAGAGCCGTAGCCGCTCGCAAAGTTCAAGCTGACCGTATTCCGTGCAAAATACCAGTTAAGGCCGACGACAAAAGCAAGCACGAGCCATCTAGCGCGGTATACCCAAGGCCTATTTCTATGCGGGATCGCTAGATACACCGTCGGGACAACATAGTAAGTGAAAAAGTGCAGTGGCACTACGAACGGTATCGCGGTGTCCGCCGCAATACTGGCCCGGACTTGAGACCGGTATAGCTCCCTAGAGACATTTGCCAAGTCCGTTAAATGTTGTTGCTGCTGGGACATGGCGGGAAGGTTTTATTTCGTTCAAATCGGACAGACCTCAAATGTCTAATAATCTGCCTTAGCTTAAGGCTGTCAAGTCCTGTCCAGCCTCGAATTTATTGCGCCCGCCCATTCCTGACGACTGACACGGCGGAAGATTTGGTAGAGACGCCCGAGGGTTTGTGGCCAAATATGTACATTTATTTTAAACCACGATGAGCAATCAGATTAGTAAAACACAGCTTTTGAAATCTCTGAGGAAAGAACTAAAAATTGACGAGGAAATTACTACTTTTTACAGAAGTGGTATAGGTCACACAGTATTATGCCAATTCTTTCAAAGACTCATCAAATAAATGCTTTTTATGACCAGACCAAGATCTCCATGCCCAGCTGAACTGAACCAGAGGTTAGCGTAGGACTAGTTTGCGCTACACCATTTACCGTATAACCGTCATGACCCGTGTGTTGGCAACCTTTTTTCTTTTTGCTCTTCTTATTTTCTCTTTAGTTTTTTCACTGGTACAGATGTATAAGCACCCAACTGGTAATGCCGTAATGAAACAGCCATTCAACCAATAGGTAGTACTGCTGTGCCTGGCACTAGTGAATCTTGTACATCATAGCGAAAACCAGGAAAGTCCGTGACTCGCTTACTCCTTTATGTATCACGTTCACCTTTCTGCTGGTGACGTCAATTGAAATGATCTCGAGATAGCTGATAATCTCACTTGCATGCGTCTTGACAGATTATTGATCTTTATATTTCATGTTGGTACGCGTCTCGGCATAGCAGTATATATACGTGCACCATATGTCTATCTTAGCTAATGCTTTAATCCATCCAGGTGAGGTAGGTATCTATCAAGCTCTAGGCTCAGATACGACGTCGTAGAAAAGGAGACTGTACGCTCAGTTTAGCAGACCTCTCGAGAAAATCAGCTATTTGATGCTATACTGAGAACTTCGAAGCAAACACCACCTGGGCCGAGTATTAGTGCAAACATACAATCATCGCTGATATCTCCCATCTCATATACAATACAACTGACTCATTCAAATTCGTCGACCTTACATACATCATACATATATACTTGATCTATCTAGCTTCCTACCAGATCCTGCCCAGAAAGAACCAGCTGAGCCACGGCACGAGCCAAAGCATCAAGCGCCAAAGCAACCAGCCGGCCGCAACACCTGAGAACAGCAGGACGACGAGAACCGACTGTCGCAAGGCGAACGCGTCTGCCGCTTCCATCTCGAAGAGCTTCTTCTGTTTCGAATGATAATACCATGTCCTATGATTACCATTCACATCGTCTTCCGCCGAGCTTAGTCTAGACCTGGTAGTATTGGTGACGACGACACCATCTCGCTCTGAGGACGATATATGGACCGTAGTGGTCGCGGTAGCGGTGGCTGTAGTAGTGGTGATGGACTGTGGCGCTCCGGGGGAGGAGGAGGGAGGTCGTCTGTAATAGAGAAGTCGATGTAGCCATGATCTCTTCATTATCCCATTGCTGTTGCTGTTGCTGTCGTGCTCATACCGGCGTTCTCGCAGCGCGCGGTAGTGGTTGTCTACGATGTATAGCGATATGAGGAACGTAACGAAGTTTACGGGTGTTACCACGGTCTGGTAAAAACGGTCTCATTAGTGTAACTGTACAATAAGCAAAGTCTTCATCTCCTTTGACCCAGGTAGGTATGTTGATTCTGTCATCCGGGCTTTTCCTGTCTTCTCCCTCTTGTTCCTCTTGTTTAAAAACCAGTCCTATACGGATAAGCCGATCCAGGACCCTGTAAGTATGGCAGGCACAATAGATCTGAATCAAATGGCCACTTTGGCGATACCACTTAGACGTAGGTACCACTTCATGCCAACCAGTTTTTACACAGGTTTTTTTCCCAAGACGCATTGCATTCCAAGCAAGCGAGCATCACAGCAGCAAAAACAAACACAGGAGTCCGATTACTCGGCTATGGAAAAAAAAAACTCACATGATAGATCCTCGACAGCAATCCCGCATCTTCAAGCCTAGTCTGTGCCCGCGCCTGTGATGGCGTCGCAGTTGTCGGGTTCATGATCTGTCTGGCCTGCATTAGGTAGACTGAAAAAGGCATAGTATAGATAAGCAAACCTACCTATGCTGTATCTATTGAAAAGTAAGAGGACCCTTATTCTGTTTATGGCAAAACAGCCATCTCAGAAAGCATGGGCTTATTTAATTTTGAATTCACTGCCAGACCAACCTATGTTGAGGCTTTTGGCACTTTGCGCAAGATCGGCCAGGGTGCATGTACATATGTAGGTGCAGTGGGCACCACAAAGGGACGTTATTTACGTGCATATGTTGCGTGGACAACAAGTTCTATGTAAGACAGATGTGACGTGTTGGATAGATGTTTCGAGATACACAGAGGGCCTGAGTACAGGCTACAGCATACAACTATTGGACTAAACACAAGGGAGCTCCGCCTCCTACTACGACTTGAGTGTCTGACAATCCCGGCCGGCCCCAATTAAAGTAGTTATATGTGCTCTCGTATTGAACAAAAGGCTCTGTCCAATGTGCATCTACCTTTATATTCAATGTCTGGTCAACCGGAGAATGCATATTCCAATTGCCGGTTAAACGTCGGTTGCAACTTGCAATCCAATGTAACGCTTCTCAATTGTATAGCCCCCCCTTAGAGACTTTGGACTAAGAAGTGGTACCAAGTAAAATCATTCGCGGCTATTCTTGATGTCCAACACCAGAATATCGTGCGCGCCAATCTTACTTAAGTCGTCCATGATTGGCGCGATTTTCTTCTTCTCTACCATCACACTGACTGCAACCCATCCTTCCTCCTCCAGCGATGTCACTGTGGGAGCTCGCTTTCCAGGCGCAATCTTGCAAGCCACCGCGAAGCTCTCCCGCTTGATGTTGTACTGGCATAGGACGTGTTTCTGGGCCGTTATAACGCCCCGAATGCGTTGTGCGATTAGTGCGACCAGGTCCGGGTTGCTAGGCTTCCGTGACTTGATCAGGATAGCACTCGTCTCAATAACCGTGTCGATGGGCTTCAAACCGGCGGCTTTCATCGTCTCCCCGGATTCTAATCCATGCAGTTAGCGCCCCATGCTCGTTGTCCACGCCAGCTAGCGGGCCACTTACCGACTAAATCGACAATGCCATCAGCTACGCCCAGAGCACAAGCAGCTTCAACACTGCCGCTCAGCTCGATAATTTTCGTTCGTAATTTGACGGGTGACTCTGCAGGTAGAAAGGAAGGCTGCTCCTTCGCTGCGTCTAATTCTAACTCGAGATTTGCGAAATACTTGCGCGCTAGATGGACAAAACTGGTACCGATGTTTTTGCCCACGAGATCCTTTGGTGATTTGTAGCTTCCGTTCACTGGAACTTGCACCTGTAGTTTACAACCGCCAAATCCAAGCTCCATAACGGTCTCACAACCAGATCCCCTGCCGTTCTGGGCTGACTCTTCTTCTTGGGTTATTTCTCCCGAGAACCTCCTTGCTCGGTAAAGAGCGCGCAGGCCGGCATCGTGTTCTTGCACTTGATCCCATCCAGTTATACCTAGGTCAACCTGACCCTCCCCGACGAAAGTAGGTATATCGGCCGCAGGAAGGAATATCAAGGCAATGGGCAAGTTCTTGACGAGAGCTATGTCGAGACGGTTTTCTCTCCTAAACTGGATATCCGCGCCTTCGAGGAGGTTGAGTGTGGCTTGATTCAGTCGGCCCTCTACCTTTACAGTCAGTAGAGAGAAGTCGAAATGCTTTCACAGGAAATGAATCTTACTTTTAGGCACGGCAAACAAAAGCCGACCCTCGAGGCTGGTTTGAACGGGATCAATGTTAGCCATTTTGCTTCAAAAACGCCCCTCACGAATCCAAAGGCGCAAGAGCAAGGGAGACGAACTGGTTTACTAAATCCATAGCTTCTTATAGAGTAAATCCAGAAGAGATTCGGCAAAGCGATAGAAGCGCAGGGTGATGCACGACACGCGAAAGTATTGGCTGATGGTTCGGTCTGCTGTCTGCGACCAGGATAGATGCAAAGAAAACGGGGTAATGAGAAGAGGGTAGATGCAGTCAACTATATTGGCATACGGGATACAACTCAAAAAAGCCAATGATTGACTACTTATGAGCCACGCATAGGGAACACGCAGCGGATATGTTACTTTCGCTCCAGTTGGACGAACGGTTGGGTACAGTGTTATGTATCAACACCCATAGGTAGGAAGAAGTTCATAGGTGTAGTAGTATTTTTACTCATACATAACCCCACGTTCCTGAATCGGCGTTGTTGACTTGGTTTGAATTTCAACAGTGGTGGGGTAGCAACTATACCAAAGTATACAGAGTAAGTAGTATACTTATTGCCGCATACAAGATACGTCTTCTGAGAACGTACCTGAAAAGTGTGTGTACTTACAGGAGCGGGTATATTCTTACTCCACTATATAAGACTTCTCCGAGATAGTACTGAGATCATCACACAACTTTGGAAATTATTGTATCAAGGTTGGGATAATGTAAACAAAAAGTTGCTTGTTACAATAGTTACCTTTAGTAAGTCACCAATGTTATTCGCAGTTAATTGTGCTCTTGTTTCCAAGTGCTAGGACAATATTTGGTATTTTCTAGTTGGAGGTACGCTATAGATTAGCATTACCCAAAGCTAGCTTGGGTATTACTATGCAGGGCTTAAATAACTTAAATACGTGCCCAAGACGGTCGGGTCAGAACTGTAGTAGGTTATCTATGCACTTCGGTCACTTTGTTTAATAGGTACCTAGGTTACAGCTGTACTACACATCAAGGCAAGAACGTAAATAGGTCGATAATATTATTTCCAGATATATGAATCGATGGTTACCTACCTTGAGAGCTATGGGCAGATTCGATTCTAAAAGCACTTAACTACTATCTATTTCGCTACTGAGCCCGTGTCTCATATCGCAAGGCAAGCGTGTTTCCTTCTACTGCAGGCTGCAGATAAGTGCCGTAGAGCCGGGTAGGTGCATGCCTAACTCGGTAAGGATGGCACTACTCAGGCACACCCAAAATGCTTCTTACAGCTGTAACTTGGTAGCTATTCTAGATTTCTACGCTTGGTGCATTCCATTTCCAGTCACCTGATGGCTTATCTACCTAGCGGTACCGACGATAAGGAAGATCTACATCCATGCAGGTGTTCCTAGATCTTAATATAGATAGGGTACATAAGGGATCAATATCGAGACTTTGTGATTAGTTTCATCCTAGTTTGGATAGTCCTCTGTTATAGACTACGACTGATGCGCAATTGTGTCTCCATCGCCGACCAGACGGCCGTGATACGTGTTACAACGAATTGCGTTCTAATAATACTTCTGAACAAGTAATAATAATCGAAGTTACAGGGAATCGATTACTTCTGTTGCAAGGCCAAGGATACTTGCGGCACAGCAGGGTACTACCTGTACCTGTCTAAGGTAGGTACGTAAGTACTTAGAGGCCGACACAAGGTAGGTAAGGACGGGACCATGTTCCATGATTACCCCCTGATTTGGACGCATACCCCTGACAGTACCTACCATATGCATGTATGTAGGTATGCTACGCTGCCAGGTAATTAACATTTCGAAATTCCATCCGTTGCATTCAACCAAAAAGAAGGTGCTATATTCACTTCAAGTCCACGCGACCACCGACAAGGGTCGCTAAGAACCCGGACTCCGGCATTTGGGCTGGAATTAGCCTGTACGACGGTCGCAAACTACTAAACCTAGGGGAGGAATAAAGTGCACGTCGCTCGTTACGAACCCGGCAGCTCCTACGCTCCGTCGTCTCGAAGTACCTATCCGAGATCGACTATATCGAACCACGGCCACTGCATACCTTCGTCCTCTTCACAGTCATGTCGCGATGGCTAGGACAGCCCTCGGTAAAGGGCAGCACCGAAGCCTCTCGCATGGCATTGCTGACATTGAGCACCGTTGGCATCACGTACGTTATCATTGCCGATTTCGCTACCCGCTCCCGTCGCTAACTGTTCTTGTAGGTTTGTCTGGGGTGTTGAACAGACCTACTGCACGCCGTATCTCCTTTCCCTCGGCCTGACCAAAAGCAAAACCTCCCTCGTGTGGATCGCCGGCCCTCTCTCGGGACTCATCGTCCAGCCTATCGTCGGCACGCTCGCAGACAAGTCAACGTCGAGATGGGGAAGACGGAGGCCTTTCATAATAATCGGAGCGATCATATCAGCTCTATTTTTGCTGCTTCTAGGATTCACTGGGGACATTGTTAGCTTCTTCGTCGCAGACAAGGAGGCAGCCCAGCACCTGACCGTCAGTGCGGCTGTAGTGGCCATATACGCGGTGGATTTTTCCATCAACGTAGGTCCGTTTCCCCCTAGGCCGTTAGTAACGTACGGGTTCTTGCGTCTAACGGCGATGCAGTGATGAGTGCCGTAAAGAGTCTCGTGGTTGACACCCTTCCTATCGAAAAGCAGCAGACTGGTTCTGCTTGGGGTGAGTCTCGGTCGAGAACGTAGGAATGCATGCTCACAAGTTACTAATGCAACCCGGTAGGCAGTAGAATGTCAGCAATTGGTCATGGAATAGCATTCGCCACAGGGGCAATTGATCTCCCTTCACTCTTTGGGAAGTCCCTGGGCGAGACCCAATTCAAACAACTTACTGTTTTCGCCGCCCTAGGCCTTGTCGGAACTTGTTGCACCACGTGCTGGGCTGTGTCGGAAAGAGTACTGCTTTCCACCTCAGAGCCCAACAAGAAAGACGGTTTATATCAGGTCGCCAGTCATATCTGGTCGACCATGGTCTACCTTCCACCCCGCATTCGTGCAATCTGCATGGCCCAATTCTGGGCTTGGATCGGGTGGTTCCCCTTCTTATTTTACAGTACCACCTGGATTGGTGAAACCTATTTTCGCTACGATGCTCCGCACGATGCGAAACAATCTGGTGACGCGCTAGGAGAGGTTGGCCGAGCCGGCAGTCAGGCATTCATCATCTACTCGGTCATCACATTTTTTGGCTCTTGGGTCCTCCCCCTCATAATCAGGTCACCCGATGATCAAACCTACACCCAGCGACCGCCACAAAGCTTGAGGGCTATCGTGGAGAAGCTCAACACACATAAGCCTGATCTGTTAACTGCCTGGATGTGGGCTCACGCCACGTTTGCGACGGCGATGCTGTTTGCCCCCTTCGCCAAGAGCTTCAAGTTCGCAACGGTACTTGTTTGTATATGCGGACTGTAAGTTAAACTGGCTCTCTAGGGCATAGGACATTTTGACTAACCCAACACATTAGTCCGTGGAATATCGCCTCCTGGGCACCACACGCATTCCTCGGAGTAGAAGTGAACAAGCTGAGCGCCGCATCTGGGGGATCTTACCGACGTCTCTCCAATGGCTCTCTTGAAATGTCCGAGGTTAACGGTCTTTCTCGGCCCTCCCTGCTGCACCTCGAACATGGCCCAGATGATCCACATGGAATGTCAAAGTCCAGTTCTACGGGGGAGCTGTCAGGCGTTTACTTCGGCATTCTGAACATCTACACCACCATCCCGCAATTTATAGGAACGATTCTATCCACTATTGTGTTTAGCATACTGGAGCCCGGCAAGAGCCCCGAACTGGCCCATAGTGCCCATCCTGAGGAGACCCATCGTACTGACGGGCCGAATGGTGTGGCTGTTTGCCTCTTCATCGGTGCGCTGAGCGCGATTGTGGCCGTGTTCGCCACCAGAAAGTTGAAATATGTGTAAGATAATGGGATATGGCTGCGGCGGCTACAGATCAGGACGGCCGCATAGTCCTGTAAGATTAGCGCGCGATGCATGAAGCGGAGAACCCATTGGGTATAGAGGCTTGCATTGGGTGTGGCGTTGACGGAGTTATGGACGATACACGGCGTCGGCTGGGAATTACCTATACAAATTAATATCTGATCAATTGCTTGCCCATGTCACAGCTATGAGGCTAATAATTTGAAGCACTTTTGCACCTTAACTACATGCGAAGCCTGTTTATATCCTGCGCATAAGCCCATGTTACTACCGAGCACCTTTTTGGTTATAACCCGATGATATTTACAAGCTACGGGCATGTTTCTCAGAGGGAATGTTGGTGGTGGAATGGCATACTATCTGATTACATAATTGCCCCACCTCAAGATATCAGTTTTGAAGCCTTCAACCTTAACAACCTTAACAACCTCAACCAAGTTCAAATTCTGGTCTACAATTTCGGTCCCTAAAGTAAGGGCTATACTCTCTTACTGAAGACTATAGTGGCCTACTAGTGCTATATTACCCCGGTACACAGACGGTCACGATGGTAAGAAGCCAGCGTCCAAGTTACCTTCGTAAATTTTTACCAAGCTAAGGTAGCCGCTGACAAACTTAAAAATTCGAATAGGCTCCCACAGCGCCCTCAAAGCGACGTTCGTTACGCGCAAAACTCGCCGCAAAAGGCGCCAACGAGCCCTACGCGCCTCGTAAAGCGCCTCGACCCGACGCCACCGTCCCTACATTCGAGGGGTTTACAAATACCAAAGAAGACAAGCGCCTAATCAAGCGCTCTGCATTTCTCTCACGGGTGGAAAAGGCTCACGTAAAGAAGAATGCACTCAAACGCCGGAGGCCGGGAAAGAAGCTCGTGGCGAATCTACAGAGTCTAGCTGATGCCTTACCGGACTTATTGGAAGATGGCGAGACCGAGGAGGGGTTGAAGCAGTTAAGAGAGGGCAAAGTAAGACATAAGAGTATGAAGATGAAAAAGGGTGCCCTGAAGAAGAAAGAGGGGATTGTGAAGGGCGAAATGGAGAGGTTCGGGAGAAGTCTTGCGCAGTTGACTGCTGTTGGGGCTGCTGGCGTCGGGTCTCAGAACCAGGGTCAGGGTCAGGGCTCGGATACGCAGCAGCAGTCTCAGGCAGAAAGCCAGCCTGTGATGGCCACCCCCACAGCGAATAGATGGGCTGTTCTGAGGGGCTTCATATCTTCTACTATGGAGCAGAACCCTGCATTTGTTGCAAAGCAGGACGGGAGATGAGGAAATGAAGTTATAAAAATAGGGGAAAGCGAACAACGATGACGATTATGATTAGGAATCCAGGGTTCAAGCATGTGTGGCGCTTCTAAAGGTACGGATTCCCTTATCTACCTATTTGATGCTACGTTCTTCTGACTCTGGCGCCAAGGTACGGTCCGGGGGGCACGCATCCATGCGAACATTGAATGCAAAACGCTTTTCCAGGAGCGTCGCCTCACAGCCTCGCTCTTGCTATCCTATCATAACGGTGATAGCCAGAAATGGCTCTATGGTGTATATATCCAGCACCATTCTCGACGTTACTACAGAGAAGATGTCCTTCGATAAATAGACACGGAATGGCCACCGCTTAGGGATATCAATCCACCACGTTTTCGCCAAATGGGATAGGTGTAAATACATAGATGTGTATACAAAAGATTAAATACGAGTCCTCGTATTCTATGGGAAAAGAGAACAAACAGGTAGGGGAATGGTAGCAACCCATGCAACATGGATGCTGTATTACTGCCTTGGGCTAGGGTTTCTTGTTCCCCAGCCCCCACCGCCTCCTGGGTATCATCGATCAAGATACATTTTGCAACGAAGTGGGTCATTCTTGCTGAAGAGAGAGAAACAACCAAAGAAACGAATAGAGAAAGATGCTTTCTGGGTCGACGAACCAATCCAGTCAAATCGAATCATCTCAACTAGAGTTGTCCCCCCTCTTCTTCTGCCTGGCACCGGTATTTCCAGCAACAGCAGGCAAAGGATATTGCTCACCAGAGAGTTCCTCGAGCGTCTTCCGCTTCGTCTCAGGGACAAACCAAGTCGTGACGATGCCCAGGAGCATGAACAGGGCATAGATCTGCAACACATGAACCAACCAGGTGCCGTTCCCCTTGTAGCGGAGATTGGCGATGGCGCCTTGGCCAATGATGGAACCGATCTTTCCCGAGGCCGCCGAGATGCCGTGCGAGGTTGATCGATAGCGCGTAGGGAACACCTCGCCGGGGATGATGAAGGTCGTCACGTTAGGGCCGAAGTTGAAGAAGAACTGCGCCAGTACGAAGATGGCGAGCTTGGCCTGTCCGGATATGTGGTTGTACGCGAACCCCCATATGATGAACAGGATCGTCAGGATGATGAAGCCGCCCATTTGGATCGGCTTGCGGCCCAGCGTGTCTAGCGTCGCGACCGATACCCAGTAACCCGGCACTGCGCCCGCAAGGACGATGATGAGGTTTCCAATGGCTGTCTTGTACAGGTAGTTGTAGGTGGAGTGGGCGCCGCTTGTGGAGTAGCCGATGGTCTCCAGGATGGAAGCGTTGTTTAGAGAGACGCCGTAGACTGGAGTTCATTAGGTCAGCACATTATCATAGCCCATTGGCCACCAACTATTGTACTCACATGCGACATCCAACAGGAACCAGGAGCCCGCGGTGCCGAACAGCAGCAATGCATTTTTCCGGATCGAATAGTGGTGGAAGAAGTCGCTCCAGCTAGCCTTGGGGATTTCCATCTGTTCCTCGGCAACCGCCCGACTCTGGATGCGGGCTATATCGTCAGGTTGACCTTCACGCCGGCCAGACATATAAGCCTTGACGTCTTCGGAGGCTTTCTCTACATCTCGGCCCACATCAAACGTGTATCGCTTTCACTCAACTTGTCAGCTTCAACTATTAATTTTGGTATTCGAGTTGATCAGCCAGTCAGCCAGTCAGTCAGTCAACTCACCGGTGTCTCCGGAATCGTTAGTCGATAGTACAAGGCAGCCGCTGCTGGGACTGCACCGAATCCGACAAGAGCTCTCCACATCTTGTCCACGGCTAGGGTGCACCACCCGTCACACTCGGCGATTCCGCTAGACTGGGACAGCGCCTCTTTGAAGCCCAGTGTGAGGAATAGCATGACGAAGGCACCGGTAAGCTGACCGATGCCCTGTTGAGCGAAGACAGCGCCCATCTGTATGAGGCGAGGGATATGTTAGTAACTGGTACCCTCGAAACGAAAGGGGAGATTTCACGATAAATGCGAGAGCCCCACGCATATCAATGCAGCACCAAAAATAGACAACGAAAATGTACTAAATAAACTAACATACCATAGCACCTCGCCATTTGGTAGTAGCAAACTCGGAAGTGATGACACTCGAAAGAGGGTAATCACCGCCAATGCCCACACCAAGGAGTACGCGCCAGAAGATGATGAGACCGACGATATCGACCGAGGGCGAACCAGAAGCGAGGGCCTGACCAATGGTGGAGAGGATGATGATGATCAGCTCGAGACCATACATCCTCTTGCGACCGACGTGGTCGGCGAGGTATCCGAAGCCGAGCTGGCCGACGACTGTGCCGGCCGAGGTAGCCAGCTTGATCGCGTTATCCGAAGACTGGGGAAGCTTCCCCTTCGAGTCTTGGAAGTAGACGATGCCCAGCATCACGTTCAGTAGGCTGACGACGAAGATGTCGTACGAGTCAGTGAAGAAGCCGACACCTGCTACTGTGCATACCCTATGATATACACACTTCTATCAGTCTGTCCCTCCTTTTTTCGTGATATATGCGGGAAGCAGGGGGGCTAAAGGGGGGTTGAGAATTGCGTGTTTTGAAAACCTACCTCACATGATACCAACCAAAGGGCGCTTTATCGATCTCGGCGAGAGCGAGTCGTCGTCGTTCGTTAGGATCTCGTACATGGGCGAAGTCATTATGAAAATTATGGTAGGCGCTATTTCCACCCGACGTTTTCTTCACAGCAGGCCCCCACGGTGGTCCTCCTCTCTCGGCTCCGTAGCTCTCTGCCAGTGCCAGCTCCTCAGACACCATAGCTAAGCGGCTTGAGCGGTATCAGTAATTATCGAGAGAGGAGCGCCACACTAAGTCAGCTAGCTAGCTAGCTAGTCGAATATACCAAGAGAGTAAAAATGTGCGTGGGTGCGTGAAAGCTCTAGATACTGGGGAACAGATATAACAAATAGCACAAGTTGCGAGTTTCGATCCTCTTGAGGCTTCAGCTACATATGCGTCAGGGGGTGTCTAGGGCTCAGGGACTTGGGATGACCCCAATACCTGCACATACATATATGTATGTGGGTTAGTATGTAGAGAAGAGCCCCCAGCATACCTACATATATATATATATATATATATAAGCCGTCCACTTATATGCAAGTGTCCATGCACGCCATGCCATGCAACACAGTTTTCCGGGGAGCAAGGCATTTTTATTATAAGCTACCTAGCTAGCCAACGTGGGATAAGGTCGGCAACGAAAATCACATTACTATGGATGGGGACCGTTTTAATGTCTTGGCCTGCCCTGCTCCAACCAACTCAAGCCAACCCGACCCGGATTCACCAGGCTCTTTACCTTCTCGGGGCTAGGCAAAAGGATGGAGCATATTCTGATACCTTCGTAGTCATTACTTAAAGTGAAGAAGAAGCTCCGCCAAGGTCGTCTGACGTGCCGTCCCGGTGTCCAAATTCGTGAAAGCTTGGTAGACAAGAGGCTCGATCTATCTGAATCCAGATGAACCACGCCACAACAACCTAGAGTCTCATACATACACACATGTATCTACCTATATTGTATACGAACGGCAGAGTTGAATCATCATAATCCTACTGCCGATTAGGTAGGATTTCTCATTCGTTTATTTGCTTTACTTCGCCCCCTACTTCGTACTACCTATCTTCCCAGACCCGGACCTATTCTTCGATATATGTATATTACTTTACATGATCCGTTTCTTCGCAGGGAGCGGGAAAGATCAGGAGGGAGACTTTTGCTCTGCTCTGCTTGCCTTGTTTGCCTTGCTTGCCTTGCTCGAGGACGAAAAACGCATGCGGCTAGCTAAGCTTTTTAAAACAGAGAGTCTAACTACCTATTTACCTCAGGTGCCCTCTTAACGATTCTGATTGATCGATAGATAACTGATACCTGCTTTAGCTTTTCGTCATCCTTAGTAAGTAAGTACCTTAGAAGCACAGTGGTAATCTAAGCTTAAAAAAAGGGAGAAAAAAAACTTATAGCCTGGGTGGCCGTGCCATGTGTGCGTCATGTCCCGTGTTCCACCACAAGGTAACGGGAGAAGAATCACCGTTCACCCCGCAAATCTGATTGATGATTGATGCCTGCTCTGCTTCACGTGTTGCTATAAGCCACTTACAACCCTGATAGGCGTCCCGGGGGGGGAAGAGCCAGAATGCCCAAGCACGAACCATCCAAATCCATCTACCATGTATAAATCGCGAAGTCTTGTGTTACCAACAATGTAAATGATATTTACTTTTTCAGCCTCTAAGTTGGTGGGTCCTGTGAAGGCATTATCGAACAAATCAGAGCTTAGAAAAGAAGCACGTTTAACAGTTCGAGCTCTATAATTGGCTGGAAATTACTGGGGAAAGGGAAGGGCCTACTACCACTACCTCCAGTGCACACACGATAGTGACACAAATACGACCTACAACCTCAGCATCCAATGCAAAGTAACCTTTCAAATATATTTGGCAGTGCTCCTAACTGACCACACGCACTACTCAAGATCACCTGTTGCTTCCATCGAAAGAGCCAAGCTACCGGTGCCAAAAATGGCAAAACCGGGAGCAACCTCCTATCAACGATAGCAATAAACTACCTACATAGCCAAGAAGACCGAGTTCGTTCTCCAGTGAATTCTATTTCGTTTCCCTGAAAATAGCAAGACTAGCTAACAAAGCAAATAGGTATATCGCTGATGACAGTCCCAAGTGCAAGTTATACCCAGACCAATAAGAGTCATGCATTTGCCCACGCCCCTTTGCATCCCATAATATTGGTATCCAGTTTATAAATATCCGAAAGGATGGTAGTTTTCCCCTGCGGCTTGCCTGCAACATGGTCTCATAGAGTAATGTAGAGCTGAAAACCCTCCTCCACGGCCCAGACACTGCCTTACCAACGCGGGCACTAGGTAGTCGCCGAAGAGTGTATACACACCCGTACTCACTCGCGAGGCTATCTCCGTCTCAGTTAATCTGTCACTCGGCTCCAAAAATATGCCTGACAAGCCAAACAAAATGCTGCTCTCTAGGGCTCGCTAGTCTCTAGCATATAAAGAGAACTGCCGCCTTGCAGCGTGCATGACCACCACGTAGGGCCCGCTCCGGCTGTGACTCTTTTCAACTCCGTTCACACATAGGCTCGCCTTATTCCGCGGCGTATTGTTGTTGTTGTTGTTGTTGAAGGGCGCCATCACGGTAAGGAAGTCTCTTCTTCCCGTTCTGTTCGATAGCGCGGTCTTCTAGGATTGTCGACGAATCAATGGCCGACAACATTTCATGCCACTAGGTTTCGTCCCATCCCACCTGCCCATCTAAATCTTCTTAGAGTGCCCCCACTGCTCCTGATGACTTCCCTTCCGCAATTTCCTCCCTCAGCAGCGGCGCTTACATTACCGGCACCGAGGCTGCTTAAGGTTTCCTGGCGACCGACCTCTCTACCGATGACGTAGCCAGCCCCGAAACCGACCACAGAAACGAGAACGACAACGCCTGCGCTTACAACCCATGTTAAGAGGGTCGGGCTTATCAACGCCTCCTCACTCGTCGTTGTTCTCTTTTTCTTGGTTGCGCGCGGAGACTTGGAGCCCGAAGTTGGTGTTGCAGCACGCTTTATCTTCTCACCGGCCACACGCTCTCGCGATGGAGACGGAGACTGGGTTGATTTAGCAGACTGGCTAGACTCACGCGATACGGCGGCTGGCGACGGCGGCCTCATTAGCTCACTCTCTGGCGCGAAGTGGAGTGCAACTGGCTGACTGCCACTGACAGGACCAGTACGTCCACCCAGCTCCTTCTCTCCTTCCTTCGGGCGGCTCCTTGCCGCTGCCGCGCAACTGAGTAAGGTCGACAGGCTAGCGCGTAGGGCAGCGTCATTATCGGCCTGGTAATCCGGGGACATGAAGTTGGTGGACTGGCGATCGAGCCGTGTCCGCGACCGTTGACTAAATGATGGCCTTGGGGTATGCTGAGGGATGGCCGAGCCGACCGAGTGGCGATGAGTTAAGTGAGATGGTGGATGCGAAAAGGCATTAGGTTGGGGGCGGAAAGGCTCGGATGGGGCCCTTCCCAACGCAGTGGCGTTTTCATCGTCGTCTTCTTCATCGCTTGAATCGCTAACGACCTCCTGCCGGAGAGGCGTCTGTCGGGCTGCGTGAGACGATGCAGCATTCTCGGTAGAGCTAGTTAGAACATGGTCCTCATCACTTTCTGTCTCATCATATTCCTCTTGGCTACTACCAGCACTAGCATGTGCTTGTGCCTGTCTCCATCTTCTCTGGGCGGCAGTAGAGTTGGATCGATTTGCATTTAGGTGCGCGTAAGACTGCGGGTGTAGGCGCCGCCGTCGCAAGCCATAAGACGAGCCAACTTGAAGACCGGTGGTATCGATCTCATCGCCTATTGACGAGACGGAAGAGGAGGAAGGATGCGAAGATACTTCAACCCAGGAATCTGTTCTTGTGAGCTGATGTCGCCCCGGTTGGTCTGAACAAGGTGAGCAAGGCGACTGACCATCATTTCGTTGCCGTTGTTGTGGCTGTCGTTGTTGTTGCCGCTGGAGGGGTGAAGCGGCACTGGATCGGGAAGGCAACGGGGCTGAAGTGGCTGCCGGTAGCCGGCGGTCAGGGTAGCCTGGCTCTCCCGCGGGCGGGAGCTGGCTGCTTGATGGCATATTGTCTATCGGCCGTGGAGGGAGGAGAGGAGAGGAAGTTTGAAAGTTGCGTTTAGAGAAGCAGAACGAATGGAAAGCAAGTATGTAGTGAGGTAGATAGGGTAAACAGGCAAGGTTAGACAAGTAGGTAGACAAGTAGACAGAGGGATAGACTGATAGAGGAATCCCTCCCGACAGGTGGGTTGGCTTCACCGACTACCTAACCCATCCAGTATGGGGATGCAGATGTTTCAGGCAGTGATACCCTATCTCCAGCAGGTACTACCTTAGCGCTCAATCCCGTCTCGGTCGATCTGCAGCATGTGTTGTGTCCTCTGGACTAGAACAGACGCAGTAGGTACTTCCAAGCCGTATGTGAACACGTATTCGCCAATACTTCAATGGGGATACCTCAAATGTGCGCTGTTATTGGGCCGGATGGCCGTGCTATTGCTTAGATGCGGCGGGGGGTGTTCGGAAACAGCGGTAGAAGATCTCAACTGGGATGATAGGAACACGTCAAGACAGTAAGATTCAACGGTTTGAACTCTGATGAATGTGGTGCCATGGAATGATTTGAAAGACAAAGAAGTATATTATGAAACTACGTAGCTCAAGGTTTCAGTTGGGAATGACCAAGGTCACGCGGGGTGTGGCTGTACATAATCGAGAGGTAAGATCAGTTAAAGTACCGGAGTTCGGTAGGACATGTGAGGAGAGGGGTGAGGAAGGAGTGGGGATTTGTTGGGGGTTCATGATGAGTGAGTGATTGGATGGGGGAGTCAACGTCAGTGGAGGGGAGAGGTACTTACACACCTGCAGGCTACGGCATGTTAGCAACGCCCGTAGACGGCAGGTCGGCTTGTGAGTGAGTGGCTTTTGTTGGGCGTCAATTATTACGGATATACAGCGTATGGTGGATGGATGTATCCGCTATCTTTTCAGTTATAGGCCAATGAACTCTAAAGCACCGATACAGCCAACATAAACGCAAATCATGCTATCAAATCAGCCAGAAAATTCAGGTGATGGCTGTGAGTCCGTCGTATTGACACGGATGACCCCTCCGATGATGTAGTGCGCTACTAGTAAACGCAGTGCCCCTCAGCCTAGAATTCGCCGTTTCGGTCTAGTGTCTTGGCGTGGCTCTATCTACGGCGATAAATGGATAGTCATCCATTTACCCACCTTTTTATAGTTAACACTGGTTGAGACTCAGTACCTATGTACAGAGGTGCAAACTGATCTCAGATGAACTGTTTGGCTAAAATAAGACAACCTGTGGCTTGTTCGGCTTCCCTGTTGATTCGCGCATGTGTAAGCTGCGGTATACCGTATACCTAGCAATAGTGTACTTTATATCTCTGATAATGCAGTAACTATGTATGGAAAGCATTACGAGGAACATGCGTAGCTAACTACCCACATATGCTTTTCAAATGGAGGATGCAGATATCTGCAGGTAGGATGTACATAGGTATAATGTAGTGCCACAAGCACTAACCATCTTATAAAGTTAAATATAGTATAATACGTAAGCCAAAGGCTACTTGCGTTCTGCTGCGCGCATCTAACAACGGTAGATTCTCTGAGCACCTATGACTGTCGCCAACTGGGTTCTACTTGCTGACCCGGATGACTGTCTGGGAATAAGATTATATATCAGTAATTTAGAGTATGTAGAGCGTAAGAAACCTCATCCTCCAGTTGTACAGTCTCTAATCGAGCGTTTCACTCTGCTTGTACATGCCTGCGTAGCTCTCAAGGCCCCCAACCAGGCTTCTTGTTGGATATAACGTAAGCAAAACCACGAGGAGATCACGTTATCAAAGTATATATTTGACTCAATGGGAGGTCGGACACAGCGATTTTAGCATGCATGGGACGATTCTCATTCTAACTCCCTACATCAAGCACTGCTTAACTATAAAACAGTTACATCGAGCTCTCAAAGACGTCCTCTCATAAGTTTACTCGGCACCAAGACACGCAAGCAAACGACAGGTAGTAAGGAGTCTAATTATTCTGCCCCCCCTCACCAGTCAACAGTCCATTTTTGGGACATACAAAGACATGTCAAACGACAAAGCGGAGAGGCAACAGTACGACGGACCAAGGAATGGACTAAAGCGGTGTTCTCCAGGTTCCATGCAACTTTTTACCTAACCACCCCTATCCTTACTAGCGTGCTCTGCCGGTTCACCCCCACAATATACACCAGTCACGTATTGTACATATCCGATGCAATAAAATAGAATTTCGCCCTACGGGGAGGTCTAGGTGGAGATAATATACATCGACTGGAAAACTACTGCACGAGATATCTAGTAAATGCATTAAGGGTCTATCCTGTGCCTAGGGTTCACTCTCTAAATGCGGGGAAGGATCATCAAATGGCCTGATATTTCACTTGAACGAGTATTGGGTAGTTCCACGAGAGCACACAACATGGCCTGGAAATGCTAGGATAAGGAGAATATCTGCCTACAAGGCTAGGAGAAAGTGCATTACGAGATCTATGAGATGCCACCTAGGGAAACTAGAGGCTACCTGACTATACACAAGGCTGGGGTTATACTCACCGATAACAGTTCGTATTTCCGAATCAGTCATAGGCCAAATAGTATCCCAGGCGATTTATCAACCGGCGTAAATAACTTTTGTTGTTCGCGAGACGAAGCGAGAAAACAGAAAAAAAAAAAAGGCAAACCGCAAAGCCCTCTAACGCCATCATAAGCCCTCGTAGTTGTGGAAGCGTGGTCCACATCAAGATGCTCGCGAAGAGCATAAGAAGTTTTCTGCCACACTCGCTGACTAGAAGCCCTCAGAGCCCACAGAGGAAAAGCCGATCATGACAAATGTCATAAGTTGCGGACAGCAACAGATCAAGCGCATAATGAATCCCAGACATTATAGCGCATTCATGTAGCCTTCAGCCCTCAGAATTCAACGATAAGGTTGCCCCCATATCAAGCCCACAGGTAAATCACAGCCTCGAAACGAGGCTTAGCCCTCAAAGCCCACAACCCCGTTAAAGGGAAATAGTTTTTGTAAAGCCGACAACCCACAAAGCCAACCGATGTATTTCTCAAGAGCCCTCAGAACCAACCATGTGCGGCTATGTCACCTTAGAAGGTGATCTGTAAATGTTCAGGTTAGTGGCCATATTATCATACAGGGTAGGAAAGATGATTGCTTACCTTCTTGCCCTCAAACGACTTTCCGCCGCGACCACCTCCAAATCCACCGCGGCCACCACCGCGGCCGCCACCACCACGACCCCCGAAGCCACCACCGCCACGGCCACCACCTCGTCCGCCGAAACCACCGCGGCCACCACCACGACCGCCGCCACGGCCGCCGCCAAAGCCACCACCTTCACGAGGAGGTCGCTGACCAGCGAAATCCAAACGGATCGCGCGGGAGGCACGTCCTTGACCAATGTAAGCACCATTCTTGGCCTCCAAACAGTTCTTCGCATCTTGAATGGAGCCGAAAGAGACGTAACCAAAGCCCTTGGGGTTACCGGAATCGCTGAAATAATAGTTAGCACAAGTCTCAAGATTACACGGAGGCGAGAACATACGGGTCCTTAGGGAGACGAATACTCTTGACTTCAGCGATGTCGCCGAAGAAGGCACCAACAACATCCTCATCAACCTCAAATGGCAAGTTACCGACAAATAAGGTATCACTCTCGGGGCTAACAGAATCGCCAAATTGCTTAGCGCGATCGTTGGCGCGAGCACCAGCATTGTCCTCACCGGCAGGACGAGGCTTCGAGGGATCAAGATTCAGTGCGCGGCCCTCCAGCTCAAAGCCTTGCATCTTCTCGAAGGCAGCCTTAGCAGCCTCGTGGGACTCGAAGTCAACGTATCCAAAGCCGCGAGAGCGTTGCATAGCCCGGTCGGTAACGACGCGAGCGCTCGAAAGACCCTCACAGTCCTTGAAGGCTTCATAAAGGCTCTCATCGGTGATACCCCAGCCGAGGTTTCCGGCAAAGAGGGTTGTATACTCTTCAGATTCATCTTCAGTCTTATTCTTCTTGATGGGAGCAGCAGCTTCATCCTCAGCCTTGCGCTTCTTGGAGGGCTCAGGCTTCTTCTCTTCGGCGTCTTCGGAATCGGACTCAGAGTCAGAGTCGGCGGAATCATTCTTGGAATCGGAGGAGTCGTCGGAGTCGTCATCAGAAGACTGGAGTCGTTAGTTATTATGATAATCACAATGAAATAGTAAGTGTTAACCTACTTCAGCCTCTACCTTGGGGTTGGCCTTCTTGGCATCGACCTTCTCCTCATCGTCATCGGAAGAATCAGAGGAATCGGAATCAGAAGACTCCGGCTCAGCAGCCTTTTTGGCCTTTCCATTCGTAATAGGCTTGGCCTCAGCCTTTGCCTTCTTGGGTGCAGGCTTCTTCTCCTCTTCGGACTCAGACTCAGACTCGTCGGAGTCAGAGTCGGAAGCATCGGAGTTAGCAGAATCATTATCATCGACCGAAGCGGAGTCGGACTCAGAGTCGTCGCTGTCCTCAGACTCAGAGTCGGATTCGGAGGAAGATTCAGCCTTCTTGCTCTTCTTCTTGGTGTCCTTAGCTTTGCCGTTCACGGCCTTGGTCGCGATGTCCTTAGCAAGCTGCTTGGACTTGGCCTTCGGGGTATCAGAAGCCTTAGTAACACCAGCCTTCTTAACAGCGAGGGGAGCGGCGGCCTTGGCGGCCTTGCCGTTCGATTGCTTGACTTTGCCCATTTTATTGAATGCGCAAAGTATTGAATAGGTGTAGAAGGTTATGTGAATTACAGAGAGAAATAAAAAGGATGATGAATTGGTTCAGAAGGAAAGCCGAGCAGCAGACAGTCGCAGGAAGCGTTGCCTGTATTTATGCGGGATGGGAATCTGCGTGGTTGGAGCTACCAGAAAATTTGCAGGACCTTACCTGAATTTTTTGATCTGCCGGTGGGGCAAGTGGGACTTGGTGCGGGCGGTGAACGTTTATGGCTCTAAGATAATGCTGATAAGACTAGCTGCGTTTGCTGATGAATCCACTGCACCCCTAGCTCGGTTTTGTGCTCAGGTCGGCGGGCAATAGGAACCTAGAAGTATCTAGGTACCTTTGTACCTTCTAAAGAAGACTTTGCCAAGACGAGTGCACGTGACAATCAGCTTTCCGCGTTGTCCCAAGGTATGCACGCTAATAAGGCACTTGAGGACTGATATAAGGTGAAGCTCTACCAGAGTCTAATAGTGGCATTGCATTGTGAGCTCGGCGAACACACTCGCAGCAGTGCCTATTCTCTCCAACACCTAATCTGTTCGACGTACTCCCGATATATTCGAGGTTATTTACGGACGACGAACCGATATTTCGGCGACTTTCCCAACATTTCTCCTTCGCCATGCCCACACCCGAGTCTGAGGCCTTCTTGGCCAAGAAGCCGACTGTCCCGCCGACCTTCGAAGGCGTCGACTTCGATGACAACAAGCGACTAAAGCAGGCCCAAGATGCTGTAATTCGTGAGCAGTGGGTGCAGGTCATGATGGGTCGACTGGTCCGTGAGGAACTCGGCAAATGCTACTACCGCGAGGGTGTCAACCACCTCGAGAAATGCGGCCCGTTACGAGGTTAGTTGGCTCTGGTTATCACAATCAATTGGACATATGCTTAGGAGGAACATGTCGATTGGACTCGGTGCGTCAAGAATTGAGGGATTGAGGACTGACTCGGTTACAGAGAAATACCTCCAAATGCTCAAGGATCACCGGGTACGGGGCTACTTGTTTGAGCAACAAAACTACCTCGAGGGAAAGAAATAAGGAAATAAACAGATTTCACTCAGACAACTAGTCAACTATGAAAGGTCGAAATGCGAGCGTTCAATGGCATGGAAACCAGGTCCTTAAGAGATACCAAGACGGCGAGAAGTGACATCCACTGGCCGCTTACAATGAGGACGTTTTGCGGCTTTGGGATACTCCAAGTTATCAAAGTTGTATTGTATTGTACATAAACATAAAGAAAGCAATGTGCAATTGAATTGTCACTCTGAATATCCTATGCAATTAATTTCATCAACTCTTCGATTCATACCCAATATTAGAGCTCCCTCTTTTTAGATCGGAAATGTACAATAGTTTCCGTTCTACAGATCTGTACATAGAGGCAGGGAGGTCAGGAGCTAAATTGAGGTACATAGGCAGTACGGCCATCGGCCAATCTAAAACTCAAAGCTCCGACCACCCCATACAAAATTTCTGGAGCTCGACAGCCAATCCCAGATTCACTTTAGATTTAATATGTACCAAACCGCTTAACCACTTAACAAGCAACAAACAACGCCCTCCAAGACTTGGGCGCAGATATTCTCTTCCGCACAGTCTGCTGCGATAAAGGCTGTTTCACTGTAACACGCCATGATCTGTCGGAGTTGTCTACAGCGCGCCTCGGTGCTGAGCGCACGCACCGCGCGAGTCGTACCCAACGTTTCCTTCAATTTGACTCTTCCGATCCGCAGCAGACCGATATCAAGCAGCGTGACGAGACGATCCGCCGCTGCAGCTGCCACTTCTCCGGCCCCCAGCGCGCCTGCACCCGCAAGCGAAAACGCTGCGGAGGGAAAGCAGTCTCTATCTTCGTGCCCCGAAGGCACCGTGCTGTTCGGACTTAACTACTTGAAGAACAAGACGGATCCCGTGGCACTCGCAGATGAAGCGTATCCAGTATGGCTATGGCGGTGTCTAGATGTGCAAAACAAGACAGATGAGGCGGAGAATACCGACGCCGGAGACGAATTCTGTAAGTCTCCCTAAGTATGGCTATGGCTACGGCTATGGTCATATTCGAATCTTCAATCTCTTTCTCATAGATTTCTACATGTATCCTACACGGAGCCAGTCATGCAAGTATAAGACCGCGACAGACATAAAAACATAAAGAAAGAAGTTAAGAAGAATTGCTCAAACTAATCCGATTGTTTCCCCCTACAGCCAAATCCAAGAAACAACGTCGCTTAGCCGCGAAGCGCCAACGCGCCGCCGAGGCGAAGCTACTCGCCACAGGCAATCTCGAGGCCCTTGCGCCCAAGATCCCGCTGCAGCAGCAGACCATCAACATGCCCGCGAACGAGGAAGGCACGACTGAAGGCGCCTTAAAAGCCATCGAGGTCCGCGAGGAGCTGCGTCGGGCCATGCGCCGCGAGCGTAAGGCCAAGATAAAGGAGAGCAATTATCTCAGGTCTATGTAATAGAAAAGGAGAGGACAGGGAAGGAAACGGAGAGCGGGAGAGGGGATCGACCGGCAATATACTCGAGGAATTCCCGCATCTTGCTCCCTTTTCCTGGCTTCGAAACCCTATTTTCTCGGTGGCATTCTCGCTGCCCCTCGCCCAGCGTTTTTTTTTTAAAAAAGGGAAAAAACGAATCCTAGCAGGGCATGCATGGATCGATTTCGGTCTATAGTGTACAAAACAGAGAAGCGAGGCCGGTGGTATGACCTGCGGTTGACCTACGGGACGGCGCATTCTATGTGCACTTGCTGCCTGTGTAACTCATACCTTTTTGTATATATAATCAATTCAGTGTAAAGGCATCTAAGAACCAACAATATACACCAAATCAATGTATTTGAGCACTTAATTGTTACATGCCTCTCATTCGAGTAGTGTACTGTATGACAAGCTGAAATTATATATGAAGAAAACCACAGCTCGCCATTTCGGCGTCGGGATAGTAATGGTAATTAATCATTTATCAAATGACTCGCCTCCCTTATACATGGCTCTCGCTCGCCTCTGAACCCATTCTTCGCAGCTAATCTCGCCATACTTCTTCTCCTCGCCTTCTGCGACACAACTGTCAAGGACACCACAACTCTCGTTGAGGTTAAACCCGAAGAAAAAGGGCATGCTGATCCTCTCCTTTCCGCTGTAGTTCTGAGCCCGATGCACAGTGCTGACGTAGCGCCCATTCGTGATTCGCTGCATGTAATCGGCGATGTTAACAACGAATGTCCCCGGGATGGGTTTCGCATTAATCCACTGGCCTTGCTTGTTCAACACTTGAAGGCCGCCATTGTTGTCCTGCCACAGGATCGTGAAGAGCTGGAAGTCTGTGTGCGATCCTATTGAGACCTCTGCTCCATCATCTTGCCGCCCTGGCTGTGAAGTAGGCAGTGGCGGATAGTAGTTCAGCGCCATGGCGGCGTCCGGATGCGTGAACTTCTCAGCGAAGAAGTCTTCCGGTAGGTCTAGCGACAGAGCGAAGCTCCGCACAAGTGCTCGCGCTACCGTGAGACAGGCGCGCCAATATCTGATGATATTGTCCCTAAAGTGTGGGAGATTTGCCGTCGCCTCCCAGTGGAAATCCTCGCACCTCAAGTACTGAGAAATATGGGCCGGAATGGCGTCCGGGTCAGGGACCGAAGGGTCGTACCTTGGGTCGTAGGTCCAGGAGAAGGTCTCGCGCACGTCGATCGATTCAAACGGGTTGATTCGCTGCGACTTTGGTGGCTTATACCCGTTGAAGTACTTGGATTTTTCGATGTTAGCCCTCTCCTTGATCTCCCTGGGCTGCCGGAAGAACTCGAGGAGGGTCTCGCAGGCCGTGTCTGTCACCTCAGACGGGATGCCGTGATTCTTGATGTAGAAGAATCCGTTGTTAGTTGCGGCATCTCTAATCCGACGAGCCACGTCCATCCGGTCGTCCTTAGACGTGCTAAAAATCCCAGATAAGTCGACAACGGGAATCTCCGACGGCAATGCATCACGGAGCGGTACTTTCAGCACTGTTCGGCAGACAGGTCCGTTGCCGGAGGAGAGCCGCAGCTGGGTTGTGGGGATGTCGCCTTCGGGGATATGGGTTGCATCAGCAATAACCGGAGCGGAAACAGCAGCCATGGCTATCCCTTTAAGTGTCTACTAAATACTCTTAAGGAACGTTTTATGGTGATTTGTTTCGATGATATTGGCCGCCAAAGTCATGGAGAAAATACACATGTTTGACCAGTCCAGCCCATTGGCAGTCCAAACAAATTAATGCAGACAAGCCACACTGGTTAACGTCGGCCATCTCCGAGGCTTTCTTCTTTCCTATTGTAAACTGGTAGCATCGTCGCAGTTTCGGCCCAAAATCCACTGCCAAAGCTCAGGCGAAGCGTGAAGCCAAGACCAGATGACGGCGGCAAGCCTCGCTGCTGTCTCACGAAGTTTAATAGAAAGCCAAAAAGAGAAAACCCCACATCTTCAGACTTATAATAGGAGGATAAACGGCCATATCTCCAAAAAGCAAAAATGTGATTTCGCCCGGGCTCGAACCGGGGACCTTCAGTGTCCAAACGATGTTAGACTGACGTGATAACCAACTACACCACGAAACCATGGGAATTATTCGACAATGCTGCAGAGCCCGGCGAACAACTTGATGGAGGACGGCTCCCTAATTAGTATTGAATCTTGCCTGATGCAGTAAGTAGATTACCTAAGTGGGTCGTGCGGTTTTCCATCTTCACCGACCTCCGAGCTGTGGATTAAAGCTCGGCAAAGGGAGATGTCCGAGCTCGTTGAGCTAAAACAGAAATCGGATAGAATTGCTGTAATTAACGTCTAGTTCACATGACTTCGTGGGCCTAGCGCGTTTCACTGCGCCCAGGAAACGCGCCAACAGCCCACCTTCGGGGCAATCTTAAGTACGAAGTTGACCCAAAGATCCTTTTCTTGTCGACGAGATGTCATAGCTGTCTTAGCGGCCTCGCGATGGCACCAATCAATTGCCTGCCTCGTAGTGGCACAAGTCTATGTAGGACCAGGTTTTGATCCTCATATGGAGCTGCTTTGTTGTGGCCATCACCAAATGTGACAGTGACATGAGCAGATTGCTAGGCGTTCACCAGAGGCTAGGATCGTTTCTGAAATTACAAATGACTGAGCTCGGGTACTTTGTTCAAAGGATCTGTACAGCGCAGCCTCGTGTATAAGCAAGGTGAGGGCGGTAAGTGTGATCATGGTGCAGTATAAATGTACCCTTGAGGCCCTCCATGTTAGTAAGAATATCAGAACATCATCAACAGTCTTCATTCCCCTCAACTACAGTGTCAGATACTCGATCCTTCTTGGAGCCTCTTATCTCCTGCTATTGAAATGGATTTCTCCAAGCTCCCTACCAACTTCTTTGCGGCTTCGCTGCAGTTTACGAAGACCATCCATGACGACGTATACCCGTCGATCGATCCCACTCGTAAAGAGTTGAGCCTCGCTGGAAAAGTTGTCATTATCACAGGAGCAAGCCGGGGCCTTGGTGCTAAGGTAATAAAACTCCAAAACCGCTATACGACATCTTGACATAAACAGGAGAGACTGATAGAACGTGATAGGCATTTGCCCCTGCCTTTGCTAAAGCTGGTGTGAAGGGACTTGTACTTCTAGCGACCAATACTGAAGGCCTGAGGAACGTCGAGCAGGAGGTCAAGAAGATCAACCTGACGGTTCAGACTTTGACCATAACAGCGGACGTTTCGGATGGGTCCGCCGTAACATCCGCCTTTGCAAAGGTCAAGGAAACGTTCGGTCACGCCGACATCCTTATCAATAACGCTGGTATCAACGCCGACGGCGAGGGCGTCCGCATCGCTGACGCCGATCCGGAGAAATGGTGGAGGCAGTTCGAGATCAACGGGAAGGGCACATTCCTCATGACGCGCTCCTTCATCAACCAACTTCCGTCCCCTGAGACACCAGCAACTATCCTCAACCTAACCACCGGAGCTGCCTGGAAGGGTAGTCCTTTCCTAGCCGGCTACGGCATGTCCAAACTCGTCGTCCAGCAGCAGGTCCCTGCCATCGCTGCCGTGTACCCGAACATCACGGCCGTCGCGCTACATCCCGGACTACAGGAGACGGACATGCTCCCGCAGGCTATGCGCCGCTTTGATCGCGACTCACCTGAGCTGGCCGGTGGCATTGCAGTCTGGCTTTCTCACCCGCATGCTCGCTTTTTGAGCGGCAGAGTTGTTGCTAGTGAGTGGGATGTAGACGACTTGGTCGCTCGGAAGGAGGAGATACAGGCCAGCGCCGATTTGACCATTGATCTGATGGGGAAATTTGGGGCTCAACACTTTCCCTGAAGTCAATCGCTAGACGTTATATTATAGAGGATAAGGTACTTGATCTGAGCCGGTGGTGTAATAAGGCACGAGGAGCTAAATTCACTGACGACACGTCTAAGCTTTATTAACTGATAGAGAAACAATGTCTATTTACAACACCATGTAACAGCACTTTGCCTCGTAACAAGTGTGTCCTTAGGCCTCGGGAATTAATCCTGGGGCACCCATTATCTGATCCACTTGCTTCAATGGATGTACACTTTTAACACCTACCTTTCAACACCTGCTTTACTTACACCTTCTTTACTTACACCTTCACCTTCACCTTCATCTACTGACAACTACCTCTTTATTATCCTCAACATCGCGGTACCTCCATTTTGCACCCACCGCGGTGCTCTTTCGGCCTCACCTATTGTCAAACCAAGATGTCGCCGATCCCCAATCCACCCGAGGGTGGTCCAGGTGGTGGGCCGCCCGCGCCCGACATGCAGACTCTGTACGACTCACTGCAGGCCTTTGCCCGAGATCACGGCTTTGCAATCGCCCGCCGCCAAGCCCGAAACCAGCGTACTATAGGCTCCCTTTCGGTAAAAGTGTATACAGCTTACACCATAGTTTGCTACAAAGACACTCAGCGGCCCTCGAGGAGCAAAGGCATCCGGCCCTCTACTACAACCAAGCATAACTGCCCATGGAAAGGCGTGATGAGAGCCCGTTCTAGCACCAATTAGGAGTGGGTGTTCGAGCTTTCGCCCGGCCATACTAGTCACAACCATGCTGCAACGCCATTTCCCTCCCAACCGCACCATCGCCGCCTTACAGAAGAGCAAAAAAGCCACATTGAGCACTACGTCCGCTCTGGCCAGCGACCTGCCACCATACTGAGTCTTTTTCGGTTAACATACCCAGACCACCCGTTACGGCGCATCGATTTATATAACCTAATCGGCCGCATCCGACGTGAGGATCGACAGCTAGAAAATGCACCGCCGAAGGGTCAAGGCCCCGGCCTACACCGTAATGATGTCTCCCAATTGGAGACCGTTGCAGTTCAACAACACCAAGAAATGGATCGCAGCAACCAATCGCTTCGCATTGAGGAGACTCACAATGGGGCACGGCCGGGTGTCAAGGAGGTCGAGGGGGACCAACAGGACCGAGGTGATCAACAACACCAAGGCCGGGACCAACAGGGTTTGCCATGGCTTCACCGAGGCGCCACCGGAGACGATATCATAGATGCATTTACGGCCATACTAGGCCAACAGCAATAGATGGGTGGCCGCGAGGTCAACGGCCTCAAATAGTAGGGTGTGCAGCCTTACATCACGTTGCAAAAAGGGCTATAAACGGCCGTAACTAGAGTCTAGTCTAATCAATTGATCTGAAGACACCAAAAACAAGACAGCTTTGGCACTGACATGCGTATGTGGTTGACTCTAAGAGCTGTCAAGAGGGTAGAATGTGAGAAACGTAATTCTGTATACCTCTAGTGCTTATAAGTAAAGACATAGATCCAGTTCTTGTTTGCCCGGGCTTTTTGACAGTCTGTTTCGGCTGATGGGTGTCCCAGGATCAAAAGGTTCCAAAACCTCAAGCATATTTTTTTACTTGTTCTTCTGTCCAATCCCAGAATCTCGCAGCGTTGCCATTGCCGCCTTCTTCCTTCGTTCGCGCTGCTTCCTGCAAGTCCTTTCTGATCTCCCCGATACGCCCAAAGGGAATAACTAAATTAATTTTTCAGCATATTGAGATTATAAAACGAACGGGCAAATGCAGTAGTTCATTTCACTTACCCCAACTTCCAGTCTTCTCTATCGTGATGTCGGGCGACACCCCCGCATACAGTTCGGTATACGCACCCAGAACAGGCGGGTAGCAAATGATCTTCGTGACTATAGTCAGGCCCAGGGGGCTCTCGCGGTAGAGGTCAGAGGAGAGGTTTCCCGGGTTGAGCGAGATGCTGATGATGCCGTCCTCCCGATGCCGTCTGGCGTATTCCACGCCGTGTAGCCAGTTCCCGACCTTGCTGTAGGCGTATTTCGTGATGTCGTTGGTATCCTTGTGATAGTCCAGGTTGTCGACGTCGATGCCTATCGATTTCAGGCCGTTCAGCTCCGTCCCCTGGGAGCTGACCCAGATGACCCGCACCGAACCCGGCGTCTCCTTCTCGGCCTGGGCGGTCTTTGCTAGCAAGGGCGTCAGAAGCTTAGTGAACAGGAACGGCGCCACGGTGTTGATGCCCAAGTGGTGCTCAAACCCCTGAGCCGTGTTCGCGCCGTGGTTCAGGTTCTGCACCCCCGCGTTGTTGAACAGCACGTGCAGCTTGGTCTCTATGGACAAGAACTTCTCCGCAGACGCCTTGACGGCGGCCAGGTCGTTGAGATCGAGGTGTAGGAAGATCAAGCTGCCCTTCGAGGAGGGGTGGCTCTTCTTGATGTCCTCGATTGCCTCATTTGCCTTGGTCTCCGAGCGCGCGGCGATATAGACTTTTGCATTCTTGGAGTATAGGATGCGGGCTACCTGTTTTCCTACTCCGGTATTTGCGCCTGTTACAAGATACACCTTTTGGTTACGATTTTGTTAATTAACCAGATCATTCACATAACCCAGGCATATAGCTAACTGCGTGAGCTATTATGTGGGCAGATGTTTTGCTCTATACATACCTTATTTAATAAATCAGGCACATCGTTCTCGGTGAATGTTGGCTTGGGCGGGAAGAACTGCGCCCACATGCTCGAGAGGTGTGCACCCATTGTGATACTTTTGCTAGGTTCTTTGATGGATGATACTGGGAAGAATAGGCCCCTCTGGGAAGGCAGTTATAGGTGCACAGAACACGAACAGCGAGAGAAAGTGTGATTTAAGAGGTCTGGATCCTAGCACACACACCCTTGCCACCGGGGCATACTATGTAATGCCACAAAAGTCTAAAGGTCCTCCTTATCTGATATGTGTAGCTAGGCTTTCACGTAAGTTAGGTATCACCTTGGCTATAAGGGAGACGCGAGGTGACGTTCATTAGCGTACCTATGGTTCTAACGCGCTGGTAGGCACAAAGTCGTCATACCATGTAAATACCGATACCCACGCCGCAAAGGATGCAGTTGAACATTAGATAATGTTCGGTACCCAATCACAGCCCTGGGTGTCTGAGCGAGCCAATCGGGATTATTAAAAGATTGGTAGTTCACCCTTGACCAGGGGGGTGAACCGCCTATCTATGTACAGCTTCATCACAGTCGTGATTAATGAGTGCTTGCGGGTAAGTATCGATTCCCTTTACATAGAGTTTACCTATCTACACGTCTACCTACATCGATAATCACCATTATTATAATAAGGTGCCATTTATATGATGCGTCCTGTTCTGTAGCATTCAGCTTTGTGGTGATGGTTGATCTCCCTACTAGGTAGGTTAGGACTTTCTCACCGAGATGATGCATGAGCAGAATCTCAATCCTACAGCAATTACCGGAGTGTTTTGTAGTTAGGCGACTGGTCGTGAGTTCGGGAACTGTTATTAGGGATGTAGTCGAAGGATTCGAGGTTATCTAGATTACAGAATGTCCGGCCACTAAGTAAGCCCTTATGCACATTCACATTAACCCCTAACAGCGCCAGATGATCTAGATGAGCCAGGTACAAGAGTCCAGCAGCATACCTACATACCAACTTTGATTATGTGAGGTCCAATGTGGAACGGTGGGAAGAATCATTTACAATACATAGTATGGCCTATATGCAAGAAGTGTATAAAGATTGCAGTACATACAGCGCGGCCTATTGATGGTATCTCGGGACATTGTAGTTATACCTACTATGTAGTTGTTCACGGCATTAAGACCAGGCACCACATCCTCTATAAAGTGGGCCTCTAATGTGTTGCTTACGTTAACTCCCTCGTCATGAGAGTAGTAGCCAATCGGGCGTTTCTGCAAGCAAGGTAGACAGAAGTTCAAAAATTCCCGTTGTAGTACTACCAGTACAGTCAAATGAATAATCTAATGTTCATATTCCACTAAGATGATGGATGAGCATAACCTTTCGACGTCACCTATAAATACCGGCCCGAAGCCGACAGCGGAGCCAACGCGTACCACCACGCTGGTATCGTCGGATGTCTTCTCATTAAGTGCAAGTGAGGAGGGTAATAGCGATTCAGACTCGAGCAGAGAAGAACCAGAACAAGAGCACGAGCAAGAGCAAGAGCAAGACTCTACGGTGGCCAACAAACGACAACTCACGTTTATTGACCTGCCTCTCGAGATTCGCGAGTTGATATGGAAAGTCGCGCTTCCGGAGGTCAGGATATTTAACGCTTTAGTCTGGGTGTCGGCCGGATTGAAGATGCAGTTGCTCAATCGATCCGAGTTGAAGATGCCGCTCGCTCATGTGTGTTTTGAGGCTCGCCGCATCGTCCAAGAGTCTGGCTATGTGCTGGCGTTTCGCGACGAGGACGAGCCGCGTGACCCCGGCGTCTGGTTTCATCCCCGCAAGGACCGTATCGAACGGACTATCTGGGGACCTGGAGATTGGACATTATGAGTTTGCCGCCATGAATCAAGGTCCACTGTCAATTTACACGGCCTCGATTGGGAACAGTCAAAGAGCTGTGTTACTCTTACCCTTTCGTGAGACGAGCAATAACCATATCCCCACGCTCAATACTTCTAACAATATTACAAGTTGATGGATTGTTTTAGTAACTACACCATCTATTGTGCTTAGCGATACACAGCCGTCTCTTGGATCTCCTCACCTCCCCCCTTGTATTCAATACAAGAAATGTACGTTTTCGTTCGCATAGATGGCGGCTGCGTCTACCATAGAGACTGTCCCGAGTGCGAGAGTCATGTCTGGGCATCACTCACTTACAGGCCCATTGCATTCAAATCAACGACACTCACGCTAACGTAGTTCGTACTGCTCGGAGGCAAATGGCCGGCACCTATAATCAGCATCTTACTACTGTCATCTTGAAATAGTACCATGCTCCTTGCATAGGCGTTTGGCTGTGGCGTGGTATGCTCAACCCACGAATTAGGGTCCCCTAATCTCGTGTTCACAAAGACATTTGAAGAACTGCCTCCACTAAGAATAATGGTGCCGTTAGTACCGCCCACACTCGACCAGACTACGTACGGCGAGCTGGTTGTTTGCCCCCCAGTTGTCGACTTTAGCGTGTAACTCGGCGCTGAGAGGACGTTGAGGGGATTGCTTGCGAGTCGATAATGGACTCGACACCCATCACTGCCACAAGCCTGTAAAAAACCCCGAGTCAGCGCCAGATGCCAGGATCTAGGCGTTGCACCTCTGCGAAAAAGGAACTGCAATACTCACCTCATAAGCGAAGATGTAGTTGTTGTTTGGGAGCCGAGTAATGGCAGGCATACCGGGTCGTGCCGAGTAGCTATTAGTATCGTGCACGTCATCAACCACGGCACTCCACGTCTTCAGATCGGTCGTCGTCTGGTGGACTAGCTTCTGGCCATATTTACTGTCGCGCTGGTCTGAGTAGTAACAGACAAGCTGATTGTTATAGACCCTGTGGTCGTCTCATGAGTAATCCTGTATGAGCGCGTCTTAAACTCTATGAAGGGGTTGACTCACATGAGCAGCGGTTCCCAGATTGGCGTCTCTCCGTTCACAGGCTGAGCTTTCCCGCCGCTAGCGACACTGCTGACAAAGGACCAGGAGGCACCATCGTCCTTGCTGACATATATATCGATTTTAGTCTTGCTCAGATCTGTCGGGATACTGTTCCCAGCAAGAACTAGAGTGCCGACCGGGTAGCTTCCAATCGCGACTGGAAGCTGGTATAGGAATGGTTGATAACGGAGCCCCCAGCCGTTGACCGTGTCCTGAACTTTGCTGATCTCGGTCCAAGATGCACCCCCATCGGTCGACTTGTAGATGGGGAAGTACACCTTGGGCGGCTCCGGCGAGTAGTTCTCCCATGTCGCGAGCAGTGCGCCAGACTTCACCTGCACAGCTCGAGCATACAGCACGCGAGGATCCACCCATCCGGCATTAGACGGCGGAGAAAATATGACCCTATTCGAAATGGTTGCTGTGGTCTCCTGCCCCTCGACAAGGGTGGGAGTCGCCGAAGCTTGTAAGGCCAGGAGCCCTGCCAGGCTGATGATGGTTTGGAGCAACCGCATTGCAAATTAATGTATCGTCCAATGATGATAAACGCCTTGTGGTCCCAAAATATATGCCTACTAAGTGGTCTTTCAAGAATTGCTAATCATATTGGGACCTTGACATTATAAATATGTCGGTGGGTAATCTTCATTTTTGCCGGAGGAAGAACTCTTGGGGGAAGCTGTGTCCATCTATATGCGCACCAAACAACATCTTGCTATTCCACAAGCATTACCAAGCTGGCTCGCCACCAAACCCGGTCAAATTTTCTTTTAAGGTTTTTTGTCGTCGCAAGAACTTATATTATATATTATTAAGTATCTTCTCATTCCCTAGTAACTAAGCCCTTAGCAAGAACAGCCGAATCGGGAGATCACCCCAGAATGGATAGACCCAGTACAGCTTTCCCTGGTGTCAGATCAAGACAGGCGCGGGGGAACCCCAGAATGCGGAGGCAGCTAGGTTGATGAGGTTAAAGCATCTAAAAATATGATGCGGGATCTCGGTCCTCGGAATAAAGGTATGCGGTGTTAATCCACGCATTGGAATTGAAGCGTGTCAATACTCACGACCACGGGCCAGAACTCCAAAACAAGAGCTTATTGCATTCATTCTACTATATGCTACAGCGTCGTTTCCGCTAGAGAGAACGCAGCAATACATCCAAGGGAAATCCATACAGGCTCCATACCGAGAGAACATCATCAACTTGAAGTTGCTTTCTGAAGAATCTGCCACACGATGTATCACCACTACAGAAGTACTGGATCACATCTTGATAAAAGCGTCTCAAAAGCTGCTTGAAAATGGAGAATTGATTCAACCGGGGCTAATCCAAACACCGCTTTATATAACAAATTAGTAAAAGAAAGAAAGCATCTCTCTTAATATATCTGACTGGTCTTGTTTCAGTTGCTGCTAGCAAGACAAGGCAGCTGCACACTAACAGCCATTCTCACCAACTCGATAAGCTCCTCTTTGCATTACCAGGTGAACAGAAAGAATATACCTAGCTTCGGGGGGGACAGCATTAATCACAGGGCTCTAAGGTCTCACTTACCTGCATCAATCGATGCGATCTAAATCCCAGATCAAGCCGGCCTCTCCTAGTAAGAGAAAGGGTTATTCACAGAAGTGACAGCATAGCTGTATCATAAAGAGATTTACAACAATTTGATATAACCTGTCAAATAGAAGTGCTATTAAGCTTCCCAATGAACCAGTTTTCTGACCTAAGGGAAGGAACAACTGCCTAAGTGGGTGCATAGCTCTTTCCTACGAACTTTGAGTTGCGCCTTTGCTTTCCTACTTTTGTGCATGTTTTGTCACTGCATTGAAAGCGCTATGCCACCTTTAAGTTTTAGTGAGGTTGCTGCCAGCGCGTAAGGAATGAGGCGGGTAGGTTACCCCCACAGGTAGTGCTTTCTTACGATGTGTACATACTAGTATTAATCCTAAGACACACATCTAACATTCGGAAGCGATTGGTACGCGTTCTTTCCTTGTTGATACCTTTGTGCATTGTACTTACCTACATGTACGTAGGTGCCTTAGGCAGATCTCTGCTCAAGCAATCAAATGCATCCAACACGTCGATTCTTGCCTACCTACCTCTTCATCTAACCGCCATTTGCGAACTGCACAACTGGCAACCTGCACATCAAACTAGGTATCTTCGATCTCATCACTCAGCCAAATCTAACTGTACTGCGAAGATGGCTTCCCCAATCAACCCGCCTGTGAGTGACAATATTACACATGGATTGATGCCGACTATGATTAGTTAGCTAACATGGTAGAAAAGGCGACTCCTGTTAAGAAGAGGAAGCTGAACAGCCGCGCGAGGAGGCGAATGAGAGACATGAAGGCGCAACAACTTCGGGCGGTAAACACCGCTACTAATCTCCCCTCAGTAAGATAGCAACAAGACGGCTAATCAACATGACAGAACCAGGTTTCTTCTCCCATCAACAACAAGCCGCAGTCAGAACCCCAGAAGGAACAGATCGCAATGCCCATGGACATTATCCAGGAAGAGAGTGATACCGAGGACACCCGATCTGTAAGTTTTGGCCACACTTATACACTAATAAGACGTTTGGGATAAGACTTTGGCTAACCGCAAACACTAACAGGAGGTGAGAGACTGTCTATTTCTTTACGTTTTTTATACCCGCGGAATACATAGACATATATATTTCTGATGTATGATATAAAGGACAAAATCAAACTCGACGCCATGATGGAAAAGATCCTGGAGCTCCAGGGCTATGTCAATACGCTCCAGGACGCTCTCACCATTGGCATGAAGCAGCTTGCCGCGACCAAGGTAAGTAGCTTTATCGCCCTCTTTGCCTTTCACCGAGTACGCTACGTCGCTATAAGCATTTTTGCCTCTGCATCAGAGAGCTGTGGTGATATTTCCTTCAATAGTCATAACAAACCACCCGATCAATTCTAATATGTGCCTCTTTAGAGACAAGTAATTGCTATGGCTGTTGCTATTGAACGCTCTGATACTTCATCAGAGTGAGGAAGGATTCTTCTCTGATGAAGTTATGCACGTTAACTTCCCGGTGGTTTTCGGGAGGATGGATAGACAAACGTGCAAGGACTGGAAGGGAACGTGGATGCGAATCAGAGTACCTGGAGTAGATGAAATGACCTTGGGAGATCCCCTCAACGTCTTATACGCCTAGATCTACGTTGTCCTATTGTATTTTACGAAAGAGAGCTACTAATAACTTGGTGCTCCCATCCCGTACTAAACAGGATGTGCGGGAGATGATTTTGCGTTTACATTCACATAAAAGGTTGGAGGTCTATCGGTTTTATTCCTCATACGATGTCACTATGATCCAGCAGAGACAGACACCTAGTAGTAAAACGGGCGTTGCGCTTGGCTGTCTAATCCGAATCTGAGCAAGTGAGCCTCTATCGTCTGTGCTATATTAATGATATTGATCTACGCAGGGTCAACGGTATTGCCCGTCGGCCTTGACATTTTGTGCTAAACTACTGTAGATCACCCTCCGGTTCAGTTGTTATTACCTAGCGTAATATTGCTGTAATGAAGGATGGAAGGGGTAAGATTTTAAGCCCATACACTTTTCGAACCGAAGCATACTAATTACTACTACTACTATACTATCTGCCAAGAATCATTATTTTTCCCATTCGTGTCCTTTTGAGCCTCATTCAAGTGATTCGAACAATTAGATCGAGATGTTAGCGGATTCAACATTCTTTCCGCTGACCTGAATAGCCGCGGCTCCCTTCCCTTGGACCTCCAACTCCAGCTTCTCGTGCGGGAACAGGGTGACGTAGTTATCAGACCAGAATACGGGCAAAACATCGTTGCCGGCTTTATCTACGAGGTTCAACTTGACGAAGAAAGCGGGGACGGACGAACGATTTTCGAGCGTTACGACGCTGCTGTTCCCCTTCTCCCCGGGCTTGGACTTGGCGGTACGAGCAGAAACGGAGATCTTGGCGCTTTCGAGCTTGTTCAGGGACTTGTAGTCGGCGTATCTCGTCACGGGCGTGAAGAACCAGTCCGAATTCTCCCAGTCCAGCGTATCCAGGTCCTTGGACAGCCAGTACACGTTCCGGCTGAGAGTTCCGCCCTTCTCGCGGCCCTCTTTTAGTGTGAGACGGAGGAAGACGACGTCGGTAATAGACTTCAACGGCGCGGACAGGTCGAGGACGTTTCGGCTCGTGTTGGGCTCCGTGTCGACGGTTTTCGTGGTCTGGTAGAGCGTCTTGCCGTTCTTGTCAATCACATCCACTGTGATACCCCTTGACCCCTTCTTGTCGATAGAGTGGTTGATTAAGTAAACGGACTTCTTGAGGTAATCGTAGGCGACGTGCTCCTGTCTAGCGCCCACTTTGGTTCCGAAGTACGAGCCGGCTGGATGGAGATAATAGTCGAACAGATTCCAATGCAAGGACGGCCATGCATTGTTCAGCATCCAGTATATAAGCCCCGTAGCTGGTCGCTCCTTATTCCAGAAGGCCGAGACAGCTTCGAACTGTGACCGAGTCGCCTCATAGTCCATGATCTGGGCTTTGAGTAGGTAGTCGTCTAGAGATGTCGGTGCGCCATACCGTGCCCATAAGGCATCATTGTAGATTTTCCGATCGTAGAAGGATGACACATTGGTAGACATATGGTAAAGACCTTTGTTTGGAGATTTCCACAGGTCGTCGAGATCCCCCTTGGAAAGGAACTTCTTCAAGCTGCTGATGTCTGGAGTTCCAACGCCAGAACCAAGTTCAGAACCAAATCCAAATGCGGCTCCGAGTCGGTCCTCGGATGGTTCGACATCGTACCAATAATTAGGCGCGGTCCAGTCGTAAGGTCCGTCCATCTTCATGCCGGAAGGCCCAAGTGACTTGGGATAACCTCTCTTGGAAGCGGAGGCGATGATGGGCATCTGCCATCCTACCTCTTTGAAGGCATCGGTATAGATCTTGGCAGCGCGGTCGTTCGGCCAATAATCGCTTCCCACCAGATATGCCAAAACACTCGGGTGGCTTTGCTGCATGAGAGCCTCATGCCTCACACTCGCATTGGCGACGGCATAATCCTTTTCAGTCCATTCCGACTTTACAGCCAGATCTTCGTTGTAAGACCAGGCTTCCCACTTGTCGCAGCATTCCCAGCCTGCAATAACCATCAGACCTACCTGATCTGCAATCTCGTATAGTTCCGGATGCTCGTTCTTTCCCTCTAGCCTGATTGTATTGCCACCGAGGTCGAAGGTCAATTGAGCCTGCTTGATAAACTTCTCGCTGTCCCAGCGCAGGAACATATCGGCCGAGTAACCGCCACCGATAACCTGGAAAGGGAAGCCGTTGACATAGAAGATAGTGTCGTTATGAGAATTGACCTTTGAGGTGACTTGTCGGATGCCAAAACTTTTCTTGGCAGTATCGGAGACCTTGCCGTCTATCGATGCTGATACTTCACCGGCATACAAAGGCTGCTTGCCCCATTGTTTTGGCCACCAGATTGCTGGGTTCTTTAGGGTGGTTGAGAGCACGAACTCCTTAGATTCAAACGCGCCTAGCTTCTCGGTTTGCTTCCAGTCGTAAGTCCGGCCGGATTCCAGGGACACGCTTCCAGTTACGGTAATGGTCACTTCGTGATCTTCCAAATTTCGAGCCGTTGACTTCAATGTCACACGTGCAGTAGACTCGTCCTTCGGCAAGTTTGTCTCGGTGGTCACTCGCAAAGGTTCCAGTGCCACGGGCCCAGTTTGCTTCACCTCGATATCGCGCCAAACTCCCGTTCCATTGTCGGGAGGGTATGGGTTCCAGTCAACGAACCCTAAGGCAAAGTCGTAATTGTAGTCTGTGGGATGCACTTGTACCACTATGGCGTTCTTCTTGTCGACAATGTTCGATATGTCATACTCGTGGCCACCGTAAGCACCGGCTTGTGTCAAGTTGCTAGCTACTTGCTTCCCATTGATAAATATATCGCCCTTGGAAGTAATGCCGTTTGTCTGCAAGAGATAGTGCTTCCCGGGTTCTTGGTCGAGGGTGAACTCTTGTCGATACAACCAGGGAACTCGAAAGGGGGTAGCGTCGAACTGTCTTAGGTTATCCGAGTAAAATAAGTCATCCTCCTTGTAGACACCTGCGTGCAAAAGACATCCCATCAGAGTACACCGCGGGGTTTTGATGTGATGCCATGACGATGTGTCAACTCCGACTCTGGACAAGCTCTGAAGATCGCTCCCTGCTTTCGCTGAGCTCTGGAGGTCCCATGAGGGTATGACGGCCGATTCCCCACACTTCGAAAGTAGCGAGGTAGCTAACGTCGTCTGTGCCCCTAAGAGCCCCGATAGCAGTAGTCGGTCGTACCCTCGCATCGTGGGCTGAGTAGGGTATATTCACGGGGTCAAATGTGGAGGGTGGTGCACTCGAGGAGGGATCATCTGGCGCTGCATGTCATTTAATAATGCCATGCCTAAACCGCGATTCAACGTGAATGGCCTCAGTCCCTATCCGGGCTTCCTCGTGGCAGGTTACGCTGGAGAGTGGAACTTACAGGCATTCTCCACATCCTGCATCTGGTCGTCTTCGATGCCGGTGTTGTTCCTCATCTCTGGCTGGTTACCTCAGTTAGGCAGTTCAATATGCTACTGCTCTAGCTGATTTGCCCGTTATTATTACTGCCAGGCTAGAGGCAAGCCTGCGCCCTGCATAAAGTCGATCATTGCTAGATGGACGGACAGCGACTGGGTCTCCGATAGAGTAAGTAGCGGGCAGGGATCGGGTAAAAGGTACCTACCGAGACATCCAATATAGGCGCCGCCAGTGTACCGTACCTGCACCATTCCTGAATCTCCAGCCGGTCTAGGCCTTGCTTCGCTTTATTAGTGTCGCATCTCCAATTACGGGTCGGGCGCTGTTTTTCGAGCTGAAGTTATATTGTCGCTTTGCATCGAATGTTGCACTACCATTGCCTTCTCTGAAAGGTCGCGTTGTAAGCCGTAAACAACGATGAACGATAGCATACCAAGTTATCAACAGCCCCCGCAGCCTCCACAGCGCCAACTACTGTCGGTGTCTCGACGGGAGCGTTGGAATGTCACGTTACTCTGTTGCTGCAGTATCACGAATGGCGCCAGCACCGATTAATACAGCCTTTTCCTTTTCGGCACATGGACAAACCAGGCCAGCTCGCGCTTCTTCTGATGGAGCTTATGCCCAAGGTTAAAATGTTTTGATGCTCTCAGAGGAAAAGGTGGGATACTAGTCCCGTAATAAATCTTGAGCGCTATATAAGTACACCTTCGGCATATGCTAGAGATAATTCAACTTAACAGATGGATTTTCACAGTGTATTCATCCTATCACATAAGCATAGCATGCGTAAGAGAAAATCTAGGTTAGATAGGTAGGACTCTGGCAGTCCTGGCCCGTCTGTGGGCTACTAAATTTCTTTTGAGTGATGAGGGTGAGCCATTGGAATGGGGTAGGATATGGACCCAACCTTGGAGATTACTTAGCACTGGGCTTAAGACTGCCAGTGCTGCTGCCAGCTGGAGGTGCCGACCTCCATCTCTACCTCTGAGATAGGTTTTACTCAACTTGCTACTTTTCAACGCAATGGTCACTTATTATAGTCTTGATAATGCAATCGGCTCCCTTTTTTAAGGAGAATACGACCGTGACAAGACAGCAATGCGAGAAATTCGCACTCTCCCGAGTCGGATAACAGGCGAATGTATATAAGTTCTGAAGGTTGGCAATACTACGATAACCGCCACGAGCTGCGGCGAATATCCTGGGAAACCTTTTGGATGGAAGCCAAGAACCGGTCTGATGATGATTTACGCTTGATCCAGATCACTAGAATGGCTGGCTTGTTCTGTCGCTATGGGTTTATCTTGGACGGCAGGGCCTGCAAAGATGTGGTAGACGAATCTGGCATGCCTTCTTTTCACTATCTTGATGTGCGCCGCTGAAGACTGGCAGCTGCCAATATAAACTGGATCGTGCCCCTATGGAGGTTACCATCCCGCCGTTACAAATGGAATCGAAGAACATCCATCACTTAGCCAAGGATTCAATTCGTAGGTGCGCTGACAGCCATAAACAGAATCTTGGTTTGGAGACTACCTAATCCTGGATGTTCCCTGTGAAGGTCCTGGCAGCTGTCAGGCCTTTTGCAGGCCGATACGGACCTCGGTTGCACAAGGTAAGGTCCACGGGTTCTAGCCTTCGAGTGCGCTAGGCCCAATCTACATAGTAGGTATACATTTGGATTTCGCGGTAAAACCCACTACCTAGGCTGGACAGCCTATAACAAGCTAAGGTGGTCCAAGTGCCTTCGAAGCTCCGAACCTTTCGAACCCACCCGAGACAGCTTGCTAGCCTCGAGATAGCTACCTTGCGTATGGTATAGCCAAACGACGTCAACACTCTCAAGGTCTTGACAACGCATTGTAAATACAGACACTCTCCACTCTATTCAGTCCTCTCATCACCACCAAAACCTGTGAAATTTTGCGACGCTCGTGTGAGAATCGAAAGGATACCACATGACACAATGTTAACTCCAACGACAACCGCGACCACGGCGCGTTTCGCTACCCTCGCCAGTCGAGGTCTACAACTGCAAACTGCTTTTGCGAGAGGAGCAAGCTGCCCTTACTCGTCAATCTCCTCGCTAGCTCGCCAGCCATGCACTAACCGCGTCCCCTCTAAACGTATCGCTTCCAACATCGCATTCCAGACTACCGCCCGAAAGCCCATATCCTTCCAGTGCCAGTTTGCCGCCCGGCGCAATGCCAGCACAGCGTCCGCCTCTGGCGCCACAGCCGGCTCTTCGGCCAGCTCCGCTGAAACACCAAGCCCAAAGCTCGACTGGAACACTTTCTTCCAGCTACGAAAGACACGGCGCCGGTTCCAGCTCGCGAGCAGTATAGTGACGATGGCTGTGGGTGGTACGGCGGGTGCGGTGTTGCTCGTAAACATGAACATGGATTGGCTGCTTAGCAAGGTGCCCATGGACCCTTTCTTTGCACTCGGCATCATCACTTTGAGCTTTGCGGGCCTCGGTTGGTTGGCAGGACCGGTTCTCGGATCTGCCCTGTTTCATCTATACAAGCGTGGCGTCAAGCGGCCCATGGCTTTGAAGGAAGCCGAATTCTTCAACCGAATCAAGAAGAATCGGGTCGACCCCAGCAACAGCTCTTTGAGCGGCAATGCCGGTAAGTTCATGTACTGGCGGAGCGCAAGTACAGACCGCGCCCGAACAGTTTTGCTAACGTGAACTTTTCCTAGTACCCGACTTCTACGGTGAGAAGATATCGAGTGTGGCTGGCTACAGACAGTGGTTGAAGGACCAGAGGGCATTCAATAAAAAGCGAACGAACTTCGTCTAGAGCGTGGCGACGATGGTGGCACGTTATGATGTAGTGGCGGAAGAGTTTGCAAGAGGCAGAACAATTATGGGAACGCCTTGGGACTCGTTCATTCTAAACTGTAGCGGCAGTTCTCGTTATGTCAACACGCATGGGTTCGATTTGATGCGGCGTTTGGAGCCTTCCCCCTCAAAAATTGTATCATAAGCAGCAGGAATCATTGAATCAGCAATGTGAATTTCCTCTTCTCCAAGCACACTGGCATCAGCTGTATAGTCTTTCTACTGAGTGGATTGCATTACTACGTGAAGGGCAGAGTTTGGTCTACTTCGAGTTTCCAGGCTTTCATGCCTCCTTTAATGTCCCCTATGAACCGCTCTCCGTTTTTGTCTAAACCCATCTCCTTGAGCTTTCTCGTCACCAACTGTGAGTCATTGCCAACCCGACAAACAACGTAGATCGGTGTATCCAAAACTAAATCTTCTGGAAGCCAATCTGGAAGAGAATCACCCTTTTGTGTTGACCTACTTTTGGCCTGGAAAGTGGAAAACGGGATGTTGATAGCCCCAGGAATCCTGGCAATATCAAAATGCTCCTTCTCCCGAACATCGAGTAGCAAGCTGCTCTTCTTGTCGCCAGTTGCTGCGACGTCTCTGTAGTGTGTAGCACTTACCCTCTCTTCAGGCCGTAGTATGTTGATGGGCGCGGTAACGCCGCAGAATTGGACGTAGTCAAGAGACCCGGACTTCAGCTCATCTAGTGTAAGTGTGGACGATGCGGAACATGCGAAGCAATCGGACCGCCGACCTCTCATCCTCATCGATCTAAATGGCGTTGATGAACTGGCCGAGAACAAAAGTAAACTCGGAGTACTAGGTTCTTTCACAGCTAAGCCACCCTTTGCGCCGATGCCGGTCGCAATCAATTTGATTGCTTCGAGCGCCTGTAATACTCCCATAACACCTACTACTGGGCCCAGGATCCCGCCTTCGCCACAGCTGACGACACTGTCGGCAGGCGGCGGCTTGGGAAACATACATCGATAGCAAGGCCCTCCCTCTGTGGACCCCTGGGCAGCTGGCGGATTGTTCAGTACGATCAGCTGGCCATCCGTCCGCAGCGCAGACGCCGAGACGAGCGGCTTGCCAAGTAAGACGCAAATATCGGAGATGAGATAGCGGGAAGTGGGATGGTCGGTGCAGTCGAGAACGACATCATAACCACCCACGACATCCTCGGCATTCTGCGGCGTGAGATGTTCGTCGTCGCCGACATAGTTGACTTCAGGGTTGAGACCCCGGCAGTACTGGATGAGACTGTCAACCTTCTTCATCCCGATGCGCGAGGTGCTGTGGGCAATCTGCCGGTGCAGGTTCGAGACCTCGACCGTGTCGCCATCCATGACGCCAAGGGTCCCCACGCCGGCCCCGGCCAGGTACGCCGCGGCGGGGCAGCCGAGACCCCCCGCTCCGACGATGAGAACAGCCGTCGACTTAAGGCGTAGTTGTCCGTTGATTCCGACGGATGGTAAGATGAGCTGACGGCCGTAGCGGGCGTATTCTTCTTCCCTGAACGGCCATTTCCATTCCGGTGCTGGGGCTGGGGCAGTGGTTGTAGGCTGGGCTTCTGCTTCTGCTTCTGTCTCTGAAAGTAGTCGTGTTGACGATGATTCTAGTTCTGCTAGCTGATTCTTCAACCGCTGTAGCTCTTCTTCTCGTTCTATGATTTGCGATTTCAGCAGTCGGACTAGTACTTTTCCGATGTCAGGCTCCATTGCGGAGGGTGGCTCAGTATCTCGATCCTGAATTTGATGGAGGCGTTTGGCGTTCTTCTATCTGTCAAGTCGTCAAGGTTCCGAGTCTCGCTGGTAGCTGTTTGTCCTGCTAGTCCATTTAGTAATAATCTGAAATCAATAGAGGTGCCGCTCAAATACCTAACCTACCTAGGTGCGTTGCTTGGTAGGTACTACTAGTATATAGTGGATACCTTATGCTGTATGCGAGTGCAATACAGATCTATAGTTATGCGAATAAGACTGTCTAGGAGCCTTCATACACTTTATGATGTATGGGCTATATCGGAAACTTTCTACTACTTTATAAGTGTTGTGGGAGTAGGTGTTTAATATTAGTTTATTCTTGTGACTTTCTTACTATAGCTTTGAACTGAGCAAGGGGATTCCTTAGGTTTTTGTTACAAGTTTTAAGTACTACTACAGATCTGTACTAAGATGCTATTTCCTTCTACTAGGTATGCTTGCCCCCGGCGACGGTGACTGTCAACATTAGACCCAGACCATTAAAGGCAAATGAAAACCTTTTGTCTACAGGGGATGGTATTCCAATATGCTCGAATCTTCGACACTAGCAATTCCTAGGGTAACGTACTACCTACTTATATACTCTATTATCTGGCCGTAGGAGATGTCGGAGTAACAGTAAAGCATCTGATGCGGCCTATATAAAAAACTCATAGGCATAGACATTCTAGCTAGCCTCATGATTATATTTGCCATCATAATTTTTCTCCTCGACGTACATCTTATAAAAAGGAAAGAGTTTTTGCCCTGTAGGATGTAGGCAAATGACTTGACGTAGGATATAGGCCGCAAAAACTTCCTTGGATTTGAACGAGCAAGTACACCAATACTGTCCCTCGGGTAACTGTAGGGGGAGCCAATGTCTTGGGCTCTGCAAAACAGCCTCTCACGCGAAATTGTATGAATACATGAATCAACAGAGAAGAAAGGGAGCGTGTAAGTTAAAGATAGTATATGTCCATCGCCGGCTGTTTCACTCGGGCAAAAGCAAGTCTTCCTACAGTTTGAAGTGCCTATGTAGCAAACAGTAGAAAACTACCTAGATTGATAGAGAGCGATTTCTGCGCTGATAATTCGGGCTGTTGGTATTTTGCTCCTCAACTTGGAGGATATCAAGAATGTTTATTCGTACCTATATTACTATAGGCCTGTGTAGGCTGTCCGGTAGTTTTTCGAACTTGCATGAAAGATATCAATATAGATGTATGACTTGAGAGGCGCAGTAGTTAGTTGGAATTCTAGGTTAGTTGTAAACCTCACCTATTAAGTAACAGAAACACCCCACCTTCAACCCCCACTTCCCCACCCGCTCTTGCTCCAAGTCCACCCGCCTACAATCGTTCTGTATTACACAGTAGCAAGGTATGGTACAGGAGCGGTTCAATTTCGGACTCCTTCGTGACCCTCGCCAATACTTGGCGGCAGCCCATGGGTTAACCGACATAGATCTCTCTACCTGAATTTGGCCTCTTCCCAATCTCTAGCGACAACCCCCTCAACGCTGTGGTGCGCCAGTACTATTATTGCTCATATACAGTAGTACAACTCTTTCCCGCTTATCCCAGCACTGTCCTATCACCCAAACCCTCTCTTAATATCGCCAGCCGGAGAAATAGCGTCGCAAACGGGACGTATTAACTTGCTCCGCCTAATTGCCAACTAACCGACCAACCAATCAACCAATCTACCAACCTTTCCGATGGAACACGATGACTCTAAGCGCCTTGTGCAGCTTTGAATCCCTTTCATAGTGCTTCTAGAAGCAAGCGAAAAGTCCAGGGCGGCCAAGTTGCGATCAACCAAGCTTGTCGATAAGCCCCTCCCTCGCTCGCGAACGCACATTAGCAGGTATCACAAACCTCGGCGAGCCGCATTCCCTACCTCTCTATACGGCGACTAGGGGTACTTGGGGGCCCTTGGGCAGCTTTCCACCCAGCGATGGCCATGATGAACACAGGATCCTGGAACGGGCAAGATCAAAACATGTCTGCTACTGGAGATGACGACTTCCAGCAGTTTTTCGATATTGGCATGTCCCATATGGGAGACACAATGCAGTTCGACTTCCAGGGCTTCAATGCCCCGAACCCCGCCTCCATGATGCAGCAAGGTCATCGCGATGAAGTCGATACTCCCATGAGCGACGCTAACGCGGCGTCGATCGCCGCGCACAGTAACATGGGAGTCCAGAGTCGAGTTCCTCCGATGACTTCTGCGCCTGCTCATAGCGTGGTTTCTCCCCAGATCCACCCACCTCAGCATACTCCCAGCGATGCCATTTCCAAAATTGATGCTCAGATACAGTTTCTGCAGCACCAGAGATTGCAACAGCAAGAGCGTCAACTTGAAGAACAGCGGAGGCGGTTACAAGAGGAGCAGGCTGCCTTCTATGCCCAGCAACAACACCAACGCAACTTGGTCCCCCCTACTCCCCAGAGTCTAGAGATGCAAGCCACAAGTCAGTTTTACACGTCACGAGACCGAAACCAGTCTACGGGCTCCCTGTTTGAGGGGTACCAACAGATAAAGGACCAGCAGGACGTATGTCTCATCCCGCAGAACATCTCTAAACTTTACTAATAGTTGTGAAGATGGCCTTTACACCGCTTGTATCGCCTGCAGTCACCCCACTGGACGCTCATTTTTCAGTAGACCACCAGTACATGGTGCCCGGCGCGTATTTTAGTCCCATAACGTCGCCAGCGCTACACGCACAGCCGGATTCGATGCTGTTCTATGATCCAATGCAGTCTGGCCGTACAAGTCACACAACTAACTCGCCGGCTGCAATGGACACCGAGTCCCCCCCAGCTCCTACGGGGTCAGATAATATGCTCAAGGAGGCGCGAAAAACCAATACAGCTAAGCGGAAGCCTAAAGTACGGCAATCACCCATTACAAGGCCACAGAGGAAGAAAATGGCTTCCACGCCAGTCATGAACGCTCAAGCCCTGAATGAGCTGGTGGAAGTAGTAGCCGAGAGCTCAAGCGCAGTTCCTCAGACCACGTCTGCTTCTGTGTCTTCAAACGAAGCATCTGAGAATGCTTCTGTCTCACCTGAAGCCCTCGAAATGCCGCCGCCGCCGCTTCCTCTGCCACGTTCGGCACGGCAATCACCCTATATAGCGCCTCAAAACAGCGATGAATATATGCCAACGCTAATAGCCAAGGGCCTAGACGGAAAACCTTCGCCAGCGACGCCTGCTTCACTTTTTAGAATATCGCCTGGAAACCAGGCGGCAGACCTGGGTAATGTGGAGCACGATGCGCCAGAGCATATCGAGAGTTTCCAGCTTCCGGAGGCGGTCAATTCGATCAATCACTCGGAGGCACAACCAGCATTATCCAGCGGACCACTAGTTTGCGCGTCCTCTGATGTAGAGACACCCAAAATGACACCGCTTCAGCCTTTACCGTCACCTATTACGGTCAACACCAGTCAACCTGTTTCGACCACTCAAAGTCCTCAACTCACTCCGAGAACCTCCACTCCCGCCTCTAAGAAGACGCCAGTAATTGCACCGAAAGGTGGTAGGAAACGAGCTAGCGTCAGCTCTGTATCTCCCGCTTTGCTTCCCAAGATTTCGCCAAATATCAAACCGTTGCTACCAGGTGCAGCCGGCTTATCAAATGAAGACTCTGCCTCAATATTATTGGCATCCAAATCTAATTATCAGAGGATCCTGGAGGGAAATACCATGCCCGGTGTGACCTATCCCAGCGAGCTCTCTAAGACATTAACCTCGAAGCGAACGTCGCATAAGATTGCCGAGCAAGGCCGGCGGAACCGAATTAATTCTGCGCTAGTAGAAATCGCTGCTTTGCTTCCAAAAGGCTCCATCAAGGAAGGTGGCAACGACGATGGCGATGTCGTCGGCGGCGACGATAAGGCGGACGGGAAGCAGTCTAATACCCCGAACAGCAAGGCGAGCACGGTAGAATCTGCGATTGAATACATCAAACATCTCCAAAAGCAACTGGTTGAGGCTAATAAGCGAGCCGACGAAGCGGAGAAGAAGCTGTGGGAAACGACAACGAAGAGTGAGGATTTGGCAATTTCACCAAGACGCCCTGACACCTAGAGATGCCTAGCCTACCGGTAAATGTTGGCCGACTTGTGGCTAACTGGGCGATCAATATGGCACTCCCTGCAAAGTAACAACCCATCAGTTGATATATGACTATCTAGTAGTAGAATATTTCAGGCTTTGTATATAGAGGTAATAAACATGGCAACTGCAGCCGGAAATAATAGAGACACCAGGGATTAAGCCTTCATACTGTTTTTACAGATGTACTTGCAGTTATGGTGAATGGACGTTATGACCCTTCAGCGCTGAAGTGAGTTGAAAGGCGTTGACGCTCACTATAACACTACATAAACACAGCATGCCTCCTATGCAGACCACTATACCGGTGATTGTGGCTACCTAGGCACCTCGGACCACGGAATTACGTACTACAGGCTCGAAAACCACAGCGAGCAGCACCCTTTTAGGTTAGTCCGCTTTGGTTGCCACTGCAACCAGTTGGAACTTGATTTCGAGCAATCTGTCTCTATCAGGTTAGGTACCTAGGTATTTTGGGTATGTTCGGCTGGTCCCACTGTTGTTGCTTCTTCCTCTCTTATTATTATCATTATTATTGCCTTGATGAAACCTGCTTCATCGATCTACCCTAGAAGGCAATAGTAGGCAATCTTCTCATTCCCAGCTACCTCCTTCATCCATCCACAAGGCCAAATCCGATTACCCACAGCATTGCGCTGAGGGTCCTCTGCTTCGACTGCGGTGCGGCCATCAAGTCGTCGCTGCTCTACAGTACTACCCCTCGCTCGCAGTGCATTCTCAGGGCTACGCGCACTGAGACATTGCGCCACTTTGGTCTCTCTTCCCGTCTCTTCGCCCTTCTAGCTCTAGAGTAAGGGAAGCACTAAGCTAGTTCTTGTGACTATCCACAAGTGTGCGCTTTGTCACCAACTTCTTACATCTTTTTTATCCAATAATCCACATTTGGCATTCGTCAAGTCGGGTTTGCACGCCTTTGCGAGAGATTCACAATGTCCGAATCTGAAAGTATTGAATATCTCCAACCTGGGTTTGATCCCAAAAGCTTGACCATCCCACGCTTGAGATCCATCCTCGTTGCTCACAATGTCTCGTACTCATCAAGCGCTAAGAAGGGACAATTAATCGACATATTCAACGAGAAAATTGTACCGCAGTCCGAAAAGATCCTTGCCGCTAGAGCCCGCGCAAAGCGTTCTAGTACTGGCATATTCGACGCCGACTCGGTCAGCAGCAGTAGCAACGCATTTGATGAGCATGAAGATCTCGCTCCTCCTCCACGCCCTGTCAGTACCCGAAGGTCGCGGTCCCCTCGGAAGGCATCAGCCAGGATTAAATCAGAAGAGCCCGATCTTGAGCCGCCGATGCCACCGCCGGTCCCGAGTAGTCCGTCGAAACGGGCATCGCGATCAGCAAGCCGCCAACTACAAACTTCGGATACAGAAACTGGTTCGGAATTGGACGGTAATGCGGGGCCAAGAAGAACACGCCGTGACATCACACCCAAGATCAAGACTGAGGAGTCGGATGGTCTCTTCCGGCGCACTTCAGATGTCTTCACCTCAGATAATCCGTTCCAGAGCGGCAGTTCCCCCGCAGCTGGAGAGCAGACGCCTTACAACCGCAGGAGAACCCCTAGCCACGGAGCACGCAGTACGAGCAAAGGTATTGGCAGGAAGACGGACGACTACGGTTTCCCCGACGGTGATGCGCTTGCTACCCCTGGCGGACTGGACGTGCCCACACCAAGGCCCACCCGCCGCCAGGTTTCTCTGTCACGCCAAAAAACGCCAGAACCGGCTGTAGTCGAAGCAGGAGAAGAATTTACGCCTCTAGAACAACTAGAGCTTGCTGCCGAGGAAGCTATAAATGGCCGAAAATCGGTTGTGTCTGCTAGACAAGACTATCACTCGAAGAAGACGAACAAGAAAACCCCCCTCTCCATGCTTCTGATTACTATGTTGGGTGTTTATGCCGGCTGGTACCGCCAAGAAAAGATTGCTGTCGGCTATTGCGGCGTGGGACAGACTGTGAGCTCCATTCCGTCTGAGATTGACGTCCCAGAGTGGGCGCAATCTGTCCTGCCTGAGCAGATCAGCGTTCCGCAGAGCTTCATAGATGCCGTCGAACCCGAGTGCGAGCCCTGTCCCGCCCATGCCTATTGCTATGGCGATTTCTCTGTCCGTTGCGAGCAGGATTACATTCTCAAGCCGCACCCATTCGCCTTGGGCGGTGTCATCCCTCTACCCCCGACTTGTGAACCGGACGGCGAGAAAGTACGTCGAGTTCAGGCTGTCGCCGATAAGGCAATTGAGGAGCTCCGAGAGCGCACCTCTAAATACGAATGCCGTACCCCTATCGACGATGCCGGTACCGTGGTAAATACACCTGCCATGGAAGAGTTGGAACTAAAGCAGGTTATCAACAAAAAGAAGAGCCGAAAGATGACAGACCAGGAATTTGAGGATCTCTGGGGCTCGGCTATTGGGGAGATCAAACGGCGCGAGGAAGTCCAGGCTGAGACTAAGGAGTAGGTCGGGCCCTTTTCTCCTCCCCCCTTTGATTGAAAACGAGCTATCTCTAAATAGCTCCCTTCTATCTACGCATCTATACGTAGAAACAATGTGTATCAAGTTTATCTGACGAAAGTGTGCGAACTAACCAGAACCCCCGTTTTGTCCATAGAACGTCCGATTCCGGCGCCGTTCCAAACACCTTCCTCTCGTCCAGCTCTCTCGCTCGCCTTCCGCTCACCTGCGCGGCCAAGCGGTCAATCAGGCTCGGACTGGCAAGACATCGCCTCCAAATTAGCGTTGTAGTGGCGCTCATCATGACGGCACTCTACGGACGTGCCCGTTTCTTGGCCGGTCGAGCTGCCGCGGCGCAGGTACCTGCACTTGTAGACCAGGTCCTCGACCGCCTGGCTCAGCAAAAGGAACGTGGCTACGAGGATGATTCGGACGACCCCTGGCTATTCCTACCCAACTTGCGCGATGATGTCCTGAGGTCTACACACTCCCTTCGCCAACGGGAGCGTATCTGGCAGCGCGTCATAGCTGTGGTTGAGCAGAATAGCAACGTTCGGACTGGCCAGCGCGAGGGCCGGAGTGGTGAAGTAGGTAGAGCGTGGGAATGGATCGGTCCCACAACCGGTGATAGCGGCAGACGTCGCAAGAGCGGCCGTGTCTCTTGGGGACCAGATGTTAAGACCGAGAACTCCCCGACACCGACTAGGGAGCCGGGTTTACATCAGAAATGGGAGGAGGCGCGGCCCGTGTATTAATGATCCCGCCGGCGGAGATTTGAAATTTGTGGCAGGGCAAAGGGGTTGACGACACGGGTGGCGTTTTGGCGTTGGTTAGATGTCTCTGGCTGTTTTTGTTCCGTCCTTGCATTTACTGCTTCCGTTGTTGAGAATGGGCGGATAACAATTCGGGGGTAACACGCGAGCGAAGCGAAACGGAACGGGAGGCGGCACAGGACGTTCTGTTCGATTCTATTCAAGCACTTCCTTCTTTTCTTCTCTTCTCTTTTGTTACGTATCTTGTACTCATTTGTAATGTGCCCCAGGCGAGCACGCGCACAGAGGCTGTTTTCGGCAGCTCTACAAACAAAACAAGCTTTTGCCAGCCAGCCTGGGTAGCTTGTTTATGCTTATGCCGATCTATTGTTCGCAGGACCAAGTTCACTACCTACTTGTCTACGTAGCCTGGGTATTTGGTGGCTTGATTGGTTCTCGCTGTTATACAGAATGAATGAAAGCTTTCTTTTCTTTGTTTAATTGCTGTATGTGTTCTATGTCTTTCGGATACAACTCGTTAATTGATGCCGCCTTGAATGTCTAGTTAGGAGGTTGTCAGTGCTATAAGATGTTCTTGTATATTTCCACTCCCTTTTTTTATTTTTGGATGACAAACTGGATGTGAGCCTTAGAGCTACTTCGGGTTTGAAAGACAGACGGGCGGTGATTCGTCCCCCGCTCTAGGTTGTGAGATTGGATGTTGGATTTGATTTGTAGGATTGCAGCTTCGGATGGGTTATTTACTTTCTTCAAATTCGATTGGTATATACATGGGCACATAGGAAGAAGCAACAGCGATAATTACTTAGACCTATCTACCTCAAGTCTCATTTCATCTCGCAAGGAAGGGAAGAGAGTACATAAAGTACCTATGTTAGGTACGTTACATAGACCCCAAAATCTCGATGTGGATAGATAGGTATCTGATGGATACATACCTACTGAGTTGTTTTCTTATCGGTAAAGACAACCAGTCGAACCTAGACGTCCGACCGAACGGTGGGTGGTTTGAGGTCACGTGGAGTAAGTAGTATGTGATGCGTGATACAACTTGAGGCATATAGGAATGTTTCATGTATGTATAATGTGACGTTTCAACTCTTTTCGTCTACAAGTCTCAACAGGCCCCTTGACGGGATGGATAGGTGGATGGACGGACGAGCGAACATGCCAGACCTCAGTTAGGGTCAAGCACACTACACCAGCAAGTACATTCAACGGCATGGCACATATGACTACATATGACTTGTGAAGCGCAGGTCCGATGTTGGAATTATTTTTGGTATCTTCTTCAACGGTTGAAATCGAATTTTCGATCAACTCAACTATCGACTTCCTTTTCGTTCCCTCACTCTCTTCCCTCCTCGTATAGTAGCACAAGCACCACGGTATGCAGCTGGCGGTTGTTTTGACAATTAGCTATTAGACTGCAATACCGTCCGTTTCTCACCACCTCTCTCCTCTCATCTCCTTACTTTCTCATCCCCTTTCCCCTTCTCTTTCCTCTTCTCGCCTTATTTTTCTTCTCCGGAATTACACCCGAGGAGCAAAAGCGGTTTGGGAGGGATTTGTGACCCCAGTACACGCGACGAGAATCGTCTTTTGGTATCATGCAACGCAAATATAAAAGGGAAATGAACGAATGTGTCCGAAGGCAGGAAAGGGTGACCGAGCCGTCGGACACTCTCTATGTAAACCATAAAAATTTGGGTTAGAAAATGCCGTAGACAACCGGATCGTTGGCGATAGTAAGGTTATAGAAAGCGGCAGCAACCCAGCGGAAAGGACAGGCGCGAAACAAAATGATCGCATGGGTTTTGGCAAAATATACACAGGTTTTAATGCACAGCCCCCAAAAGCGACTCGAGGTATAGGTGATGAACTATGCTCGCGGCACGCCGGCAATGTAATGCGATGAATATGTCCAGAGCAAATGTGAAAAGACAAATATAAATATAACGTCCTGACGCCCTTTTCCCAGATGCAAAAGGAAGGTAAAGAATAAAAAGTGTGGATTCGGTGGCGGATCACCAGTCAGGCGTTTGGATCATCAAGTTCAAACACCCCAAATGTGTCGTCCCAGGGTCAGCACCATAGGCAGAAGAGACGTTACATCAAAACTTGGTGCGGCACCTTCAGCCACCTGGAATATAGTTGGGTATCAATGATAGACATCGCAAGTTCTTATAACGGATCATCAGAGTTCTTGGTTAGTTCATTAGCCGAACTGGCGGGTATTGCCAGCAGGCCTGTCGTTGTCTCCGAGGTTGAGCCAGCTCATATCAGTTGACACAGAAGCGACAGCTAGAGGTGGTTGTCTCGACATTCCGACACGTGGTCGATTTGCTGTAGGTGCTCCTAGACCGGTGGGATACAACGACTCGCTGGCGGCGCTGTTAGAGTATGCACTACTCGGTGCACGCTCTGAACCCCAGGGCTTTTTCGGCATCGGATCCCAGGCTTCATGTACACTGGGTGGGATTCCGCTGGAATAGCCAGACGAAGACACATCCGATACAGCTGACGCGGCCGATACAGCCGATACAGCCGACACCGGACGGTCGACTATTTGTCCGGATTGACCTTGTCGGATCTTAGTATCATATTGGGACACGGTGGGGCTGCCCGAATTTACGCGATGGAACGATGGCCGTCCTTCGGTGTTTACGTGCAATGGTGGAACTGTGGCCGAATCCTGTGTCATGCGATTCATATCCGAGTATTGTGAGCTCTCTTCGGACACCTGCGTATCCCGCTGAGACTTGCCGCCACCGCCGAAACCCATGATGCTTGCGCTCCCGCCTGACCAGTATCGGTTCCATCCAGAACTCCTCCGCATCTCGCTGTCCCGGTTCGCGTTCGGCCTTGTTCGGGGTTTGGGCTGGACGGGCTCAGGTGGCAAGACAATCTTTTCGCCAGCAAAAGCTGACTGCGTCGTTGCTAGGGGTGGCTGCGGACGGCTGATGCTGTTCTTCAAATCTTTGCCGTACATGCTGTCATGGGAGGTTCGAGTCTTCTCATTGCTCCCTTTGCGTTGAATAGCCGATTTCTGAGGCTTACCGAGAAAGATGGCCATAGAAGAGAAAGAGTTTTGTGAATCTTGCTGCATATGCCCTCGAAAATGTCCGCCGGAAGCTCTAGCTATGTCGTCACGGAAGAAATCCTTGTCGTCTGGTATTCCGCTAGCTCTGCGAGCGTGTCCTACCTCAATGAAGCTCTGTCTTCGCTGCCGTCGCCTGAGAAGCAGCAATAATATGACTAGTATTATGGCGGATCCAAAAAGCGAACCCAGAGTTATGCCCAGGATAGTAGTCGGTGGTAAACCGCTAGGCTTCGGTGCAGTAGGTCCAACTGGAACAGGTGTATGGGTGCTGGTCGGGTTGGCGGTGCTTGTGGGCGCACTTGTTTCTGCGCCCGCTTCTGTGCTGGTTAAAGCAGTTGTTGGCGAAATTGTAGCTGTTGAAGATGAGGCCGATGTGGGGGTCGACTGAGTAGAAAATGATCCTGTTCCGCCGAATACTGCCTTCGTATCTTTCCAGGTATTGGCCCTCGCGTTGAACATGCACAGCACATCAGCGGCATTGCCACCGGAGAGAACTACCAAGCCATTGGCGTCAGATGCGATGGAATAATCCGTTCTCGTGCTCTTCGGTGCAAATGTCGCGTTATACTGAGGCCAGTCGTTCTCTAGCAGATCTCGCTCAGTAATGGTACCGTTAACATCTTCCGCTTCCTCTTCCTTTTTAGCGGGAGGCCGAACCGGCGCGGCAAGAACAACTGGGGCACCATCGGCGTTTACTAATACAGTCCTATTAACTGTATTGGGAGAAGTGGACAGGTCGAATGTATATAGATGTTTGCTCTGACCGCCGCCCTGGATAATTGCGGCCTTCACCAAGGTTGTGTTCTTCGGCAGAGGCTCAGCCAGGGTAATACCAGAATCGACCCACGCGCCGGTTATTCCGTTATTACTAGCAGTCGTATCAAAAAGCATTATTTTCGTATTCCAAGGGCTGCCGCCAATCAAGACGGCTTGTGTCTCAGACCAGGGTAGAAGGAGAGGGGCGATGCCGGGTGGTGTTATGTCGGATTGATATGCCAGCACGCCATAAGGCTCCGACGTACTGATGGTGAATGTCTGTTGAGAGAAATCCGGGCCGCCTTCGGTCGAACCGGCGTAGACAAGGAGCGACTCGGTGCTATTGAGGTAGGTTGCACTATGGTAGATTCGATCCTTGGTCACGGTAACCTGAGGCGTTATGCTCTCCCACTTCCCTGTTGAGTACGTAAACTTCTGCAGACCAGGATAGTCCGCCTGGCTCGACTTTCCCCCAACGACGAATAATCCAGCGGTCGAGATATCTTTTGGTGTTGACCCGACACACACCCCTCCATCAACAGATTGACCACCCGCCAATTTCTTCCATTCAGCGCCTTCCTCCAACTCCAGCGACTGGAAAGCGCTCCCCGTATATGCGTACAAAGTATTGTTGAAAATGACAGTGCACCCGCCTGTCAGAGGCACCTGCGGCTCAGGCAGCGCCATCGTGTTTGAATTCTATGACCCCGAAGCCACGACAATATTCGGGGGCATGCGCTAACGAAGAAAAAAAGTGCTGATTTGAGCCACAAGCCGCTTCACATCAGCATATTCAATAATGAAGGGTAGTTAAGAGACGTTAGAAGGGAAATCGGCCACGACGCTAGAGGTGGATATTGAGGCGCAGCCGTACGTTTGTGAGCAGACACAGTCGATGATATCGCGATATCGCACGACGAGCTGAGCACCGGTCGTATACGCCAACAGCGTTTTCTCTTGTGGCCAAGTCTATGCCACGAGGGAGCTGCAGTTGTCAAATCGAAGTCCTCGGAAATTTTCGATACCAGCAATGAGTCGAGCGCGCGGTGACAAACGTGAATCGGGCGGAAACGTTTCTGTTGCTCTCAAAACACTCGAGGTCCGGCCCCAACCACGTTGATGATCTGCGGAACAATGTTTGATGATGGGCGACCAGGCGAACGTATAATGATTTGCTGAGTACCAAAATAAGAATTGGTTGGAAGATTGGTTATTCTGAAGGGCGTTATGTCGCAGAAGTTGAGCTAACGCGGATCTTAACACGGGGTCGGACCGTTGCACACTTGCCCCTGGGATATGTGCGACGTTGAATCAACGATACAATCAGAATATTAATGCTTCACTAGGGAAGTCTAAAGAATAGTAACAGTTCTGACGACCTGCGATTCATCCAGCCGATAGCAACTAGAGCCCAAAGAGACAGGGCAAATGGCTTTTGCTGTTGCTGCTGTTGTACGGGGACTCGAGCGTCGAGAGGAGAGGATGCAGAGAAGTGAATGCGTTAGGTTGGTAGACAGGTAGCACTGGGGCCCGGTGCCAGCACGACCTAACACACACACGAGGGGAGACAAGGACGACGACGAAGAGCAAACAGTTGGATGGATGAGTGAAGCAGGGGTCCCCGGAAGATGCCTGTGGACCATGGGCTCTGACCAATTGTAGGACGATAATGTCCAGGGACAACGAATATCGACCCAGACTGAGAAACGTGCGACAGGGTTAGGCATGTATCAGGCGTATTGGAAATACTTCAGATAGGGGGGGCCGAGCAGCAGAGATGGCGGTATCCAGCCCTTGTCCATCTACATGTCAAAATTTCAGGCCACGCCAAGTTAAAAGGGGCCATAACACACGTTCTTCTTCAACTCTCATTACTGAAAATGAGTTTGTGTAATGCTGCACTGTTGAGTCTCGAGCGTACATTGCACACATGCGTATGTAATGTAATATATTATTGCCCGGGAATCATATATTCGCTACACAGTGTACCATAAGTATATGGATTGTTGACATGATGATGCTGTGTTGGTCAATCTATCAGTGATTAGAAGATCGGCCGTGCAGTTGTTTAGCCAGTCAATCACATATTCTCAGAAGGAACAGTAGATACGTATACATATACGCATGTGTCGTCGTATGTGCCCTTCGTCACAATGTCTCAAGCTACCGACCGGCAAAATCAGAAAGGAAAGGTCAGCAGAACTGGCGTCAAAAAGCTGTGACCAAGCCTACTGGGGATCGGGTGGATGAGAAACGCGTGGAAACCAAAGCCAGCCATCCAGCCGGCCTCCATCTCAAGCACTTTTCACTATACACGCTTAAGATGGTACTGCTGTACACCTGTACCTCCCCCAATTTGTTTGCTCTGCAGTGCTGCCACCGCACTTTTGCCTAAGAGGGACTGGTATCCGAGTAAAACTAACCTTAACGAGACATGGTGAAACAAAGAGACCCTGGGACCTGACGTGCTCTGCCCCTGGCCAGACTTGCCCGTCCAGGAGACCGATCCTGACTAACGAGAACAAGCGGACCACCAAGCGGCTAGCGGCTGATCGTCTTTTTCTCCGTGCCTACATTCCGAATGGAAATCCAGTACAGCGTGATTGTAAGTAGGTGCAGCATACGTACATCGCAGACGGTATGTTAGTATTCAGTTTCTTTTGAATTTTCTTTTGAATTTTCTTTTCTTCTCTTCCCGTCAACCGACGAAGGCACTGCACGGCAGGCTATGTCGAGGGCGGCGGGCGGAGACTGTTGCAGTGAGAGCAGCTCTTTCCAGGGGACACGCGAGTTTTGCGCCTACGTTTTATCCACTACCTCGCGTCGCATTGGTTGATTGGGTGCTTTACTGTCTAGGTTGCATGTACGTTGCATTGGACCAATAGGCTTGTAGCCAGAGTTGCGCCAGTGCTAGCCAACCGCTCATACTTCCCAATGAGGAATGTAGAAAAGTGTGTAATTGGTTCAGCGCACTCTCGCTTCTCTTTTAGGCACCTACCTAGCAGATAAATGCCCATCGCCTCACCAAGTGAGTAATGACTGTAGTATATACAGTATACAACCTACCGCTGTCCGTACTCTTAAGCACGATGAGATAAAAAGTAAAATTGAAGTACTATACTAAGCTGTCTCGCTCAGCAGATTCATGATATGTCTGCCAGGTATACACTTGAGATTGATGTGCGATGTTTGGGGCATTGAGGGCACAATCGATAGAAGAAATGCCCAATATTAAAAGGAAGAGGCTAACCTCGTACAGCGCCACTATCATAAATCCTCAGTACAAGGGAAGGGGCACCGTTATTACTTTTCTACAGCCGTGCCTCAGAGGTACGTACTATAGTAGAGAGACAGATTACATCTGAACGTCGGTAGGTAATTACGGTAAGGCCATGCCTCGTGTGTTAGGTAGGTATGGACATCTGTACTAAGTACTCTTTGGGGGCTTTTCTCGGTGGCCTACCAGTCTACCTAGATACATAGTAACAGGAGCTCTTTCGGTTGCCCAAGACGGCATAAATGATCACCTTAAAATATCCGTCCCCCCATCTGACGTGCATGTACGACAATCCCTCGCCCTACATAGATCTTTCAACATTTCGATATGTAGTTCATGGGTCGAGACGTACGTATGTAGCATCTATGAAAATCGACCTGCTTGATCTCGGTACAATGCCGTAGTTCACGTAGGGTACAGATGATTTGATATTCTGTACATCTGTAGATTTGTGTCTCTCGTATAACAGTCATTCACAGCTTTTCGTCCAATCCGGAGACCGACCTAAAGTTTATCCGACACAGCATGAATGTCAAGAAGCGTCAAAAGTAGCTAAGTTTGAGCCCAAGGCAGAATGCAATTAAACCACCGGGCTGCCTACTTCAATGACTATGCAGTTCCTAATGGTATTCATATATTTAGCGGACGGTGACAAGCTCAATGTCGTCATGCTCTTTCGTCTTTAATATCGACTTCCTCTTGTCACAAGCAGAATTAATCTGCCTGATAAAAGACCTCATGCATCCAACATGAATTTGCCGCCCAATAGGGACACGTTCTGACCCATCCCACCCATCACCAGAGCTCGCAAGGCGCCAAATAGTAAAATACGGCACAATACGGGACCTGTATCTGTACATTAAGCGCCCGCTGTCAGACTCTCTAGCAGTCATTCTAAACGTCAACCTACGGCACATATTTATCATTGATGTGTAGAATGTCAGAATCCGCCCTACGTTATGGCTTCGCGCATATATCGGCGAATCAAGTGACAACACTTGCATCTTCTCCGAGACAGTGCCATCCCGCGCGGCAGCCAACCACAACCGACAGAGCCAGAGTTGATATCTATGGTCTCTCGTTGGTGGCTCCTGTCTTATATGTCGCGCACACCTCCCCGGTCTGATATTACAAGTAAACTCATGACCAACTGCGCTGTCGGCCATGAGAAAATAAACCACGGATATAAATGCCACGCAATTGCTAAAAAGTATGCCACGAAAAAGCATAGTAAGTTGTATTAGTTATAAGCATCTAATCAGTAAGGCAACTCGTAGTAGCAAAAATCACAGACACACACAAGTACTCAGTTCACGGTGATGCTCAGTCGGCTCTTGATGGCATGTCACATGGTAATTATAAGGGATCAAATAGATTATTTGTTGTTGACTTGTTTCTATTGGAACTTCCGCTCTCGTTTAGTACGCAGAGCATTTAACTATGCTGGTATCGCTGGGAGTACCAGATGTCCACCTCTCCGTTTCACCTTGACTCGACACGCGCTTGACCGCTGCCCCAATCCTGGGCTTCATCTACTCTCCCCTCTCACCGCCCTAGGTATCCTCCGTGGCAAACGCTTCTGGCATGTCTCACTCATCCCATAAATATATATACGCTGCATGCCACTGAATGCGACGCCAATACATGATTTCCAGTGAAAAGTCCACCGCTTGTACAATTCCCTAACAATATCCCATAAACGCCATGACAATGCAACGCTCGTTAAGTTCATGATACGTAGTATCCTCCGCATGCTCCAGTCCTCTCATACTGGAGCAAAGGCTGCTGGGGGTAGGCTAGCCTATTCAAGTGCAGCGTTAGTAGTTAGCTCAAGAAGAGTTTAATAAACCAAGAATGTCATACCTTTTTCTCGTGGAACGAGGCGAGTGCCTGGTCGAAGTTCCAATTCGCGCCCTCAAGACAAAGCTGAGAATATTCGAGATTCATCCTAGTTTGCTTGCATAATTCCACAAGCATCTGTTGCTTTTGCTGCTCGGTGTTATTGACCTCCGTAGGTATTGTCGGTAGGGGCACAGGCGAGTATGACTTTAGAGCGAGCATGTCGCTTATAACTCGTATAGGATTTCTGCCGGGTGCACCAGGACCGAGCAATATGGTGCGAGAGAAACCGCGTTTTGTAGTTGTTGTGCTACCGATTTCCTGGTCTTCAAACACGCCGTGGATGTAGATGATCATACCGTCAACGCCGGTTGGGCTCTGGCCCGAGGGGTCCTCGAGACCGTGGACAGGATGACAATCGATAATGTATAGATCGATTTGCGAGATTAAATCCGGGTGTTGCGTGCGTGGAAGCTGCTGCCATAGTGTTTGTATCTGATTCACGCCTGTGGACACCCGTTGCTGCCGAGCATGTTGATGATTAATCCGCTTGTGATTACGCGATAGTTTGATATAGGCACCCCATTGCGGCGGCGGCACGCTAGGATCGCGTGGAGACGCCGTGTTGACAGCAAAAGAAAACGTGCTTCGTTCGTCGTAATACTTAGCTGCTAAACTGGGTCGATCTGCGTCGTACATGGGGATAAACTCCCTGATAAAGGATTCTCCGACGCCGTTGATATCGCGAAAATCGGGACCGCACTGCGGAATTACCCTTATCGTTGATGCCGCGTTCACTTGTGCTGGCGTTCGCACTTGGACACCGCTTAGATTCATCAACTTCGAAAACCACTTGACGAGTTCCGGCTTGTACTCTGGGCTGTTGACCTCGATGGGGTTGTCGTTGAGCAGAATGGTTTCAATACTGCTGAGGCGATTGCGCCACCTTTGAAGTCCTCGAATGTCGCGGATTTGATTCCGGCTGAGGTCGAGATTGACAACATCAGGGAATGTATCGGTCAGCGAATCGATTTGTGCAACATCATTGATGTTGTTGCCTGCGAGTGCGATACTGGCGACAGCATCACGCTTTTCTTGGGCCGTCTTGAATAATCCGTCACACACTGCCATCAAGGCGCGAAACATCTTCTCGGGTGTCGACTCTCCACTGAAGAAACCCATTTGTCTAAGGGTTGGGTCATCGCCAAGAGTGGAGAGATTAAGCAGTTTTGTGCTGCCATCGTATCGTTGTTCAAGAACGCCCTGGAGTTTTTGCTTGATCTCTTGGGCGGTTGAAGAAAGCGGTTTGGCATTGCCATTGTCCCGTGCTTCAGTGATCAAAAGGGTGGCGCCAGCAAATATAAAGTTATTGACCTTCAGAATCTCCTCCGCATCCTCCTTCGTGGTTGTTACGTAGACAAAGTCACCTCGTAGTTGTGACTGCTAGATGTTAGCAAGGTGATGAAACCTTGACAAAGATCTAGGATCCCGGGACGAATACGCGGCTCGTTAGAGATTGTCTGTCTCCTCGTTTTTGCGAGCTATGTGGCATAATAACGATTTCGGAGAATTTGCGTCGCTTCGTAACCTCCCAGGCCCGTGGGGAGAGCTTCACAACATACCTTTTTGATCCTGATGGTTCGTGTGTTACCGGAAGCAGTCTGGGCTTTGCGCTCCAGAAATGTCAACAGCTCCCGGAGACCGCCTCCTTCGTTGCTTGCGGCTTTGCTGGATTTCAAACCCTCCACCATAAGAGTGACAAGCGGCACAGTATCGACGTTTCGGCTTCCACGAGTCCGTGATGTGACTTGGGACGCGATGGCGCTGTGGCTGCCGTTCATGACACGCTCAATAACTTGCTGCGCTTTCGCTGCGGTCTTCGGGTTCCTGGGAGGGGCTCTCGTTTTGATTGTAGACGGGGCTGAGGGGTTCTTCTGGTGAGAACCCTTGGACATCGTAGGTGCATCCATACTGAGGTCGCCATCTCGATCAACTCTGAGGCCGGGGCCACGACGTTTTGAGATTCCGTTGCGGGTGCTTGCCTTTTCGGTGTTGTTTTTTTTGTTGCTCTTAGCGTTTCGCCCAGAATTGAGAGATCCGTTGTTGTTCTTGGGACCCATGGGAGCCATCTTAACTGAGTGGGCGCGCGAGCGGGGTTTGTTTAATTGTTATAGAGGCGATAGCACAACTGTGCCCGTCGGAATGTTAAAAGTTACCGGGTAAAAGCCCGTTTGGTCAACTGACCGTTCGCTGCGTCGATATCAAACGATCGTGGTGTTTTTTGGGGGGGTTGTTCTGATGGTTTTTCTGCGATCTTCTTTGGGGTTCGATTCGATTACTGCCAGTCGCTCCAGATCCCGCGTGGTGATGGAGTTCCGGAGGTGATTCACAATTGACAATGAATCGATGACTGGGGGTGTTGCAGCTTTGCTAGTGATGGTTGGTTTTTCTTTTTTTGTTGATTTTTATTATTCAAAGGAGAGGATGTGACGAATGGATGCGAGCCGGACGTCGGTTTGTTGTATGATTGATGAGGAGAAGAAGTCAGTTGGTCCGGCGGGAAGCACTCATATATAGGTAGACGGGGCTACAAGAATCTGGGAAGGATAATGAATGGTCGCATTGATAAAGAAAATAAGGTTTGTAGCCTACCTATGACATTGGAACGCACGGACCTCAAGGTTGGTGGTTGCGGCTGTGCTAACTCTATTTGGCTGCACTATGACTCAACTTACGTACGTACCTATTGTACTTACATACCTACAGTAGGTGGGCAGAGGTAGGCATTCCCCATTGTTAGAGATAAGATAACACATTGATAGAGATAAGATACTACCTAGCAGCCGGCACGTTTCTGGGATTTAGGTACCCCGATTCTGCCCATTCATTAAGGTAGATACTGGATACACGTACCTTCCTAATGAATGGTTTACGGTTAATACAATGGCCTAAATAATACTACTAATGCTTAGATATTTCGAGAGTCCGGCAGAATCAATGGTACATACCTCAACTTATCTAAAGGAGGGGTCATTGACAGTATATGCAGACTGATGCGCCGTTAACATGTAACACGTGCCTACCTGGCACCTGACAGTACTGAGGTACATGCTGTATTTGAGCACGAACCACATAAGTCCTCAGTTACCAGTCAGATTGCCCGGGTTGTCAAGTTCACAGTGTAACTGTATTATGTGATGTGGCTCGCGTGATCACGCGACAGAACTTGAACCGGAGTCTCGGCCGCCCCTTACTACAGACAGTAAGTAGGTACTTACATACTAAGTTAAGTCATCTATAGCTTCTGAAATAGTCGCGTCCTGTAACCTCAAGTACCCAATAAGTAGCCTCAAAGTTTCGTATAACCCAGAAGGTCGACCCTGCTCCGTTTAGCAGAGGAGGTCGAAAAGCGAACATTGTTAGAGGATATTATTTATCGACAGCCTCAACTTCCCATAATCAACCTCGCCGGCGCTCCACTTCACCTTCTTGGGATTCAACACAATCGATGTCTTTCTCGCCAGTACAAAATACGTGATCGTGCATAATGTGATTTCCAATATCACCTACAGAATGGACTCAGATGAATTTGATGGCGACGATCTTGCCGATGAGGATCTAATCGTTGCAGTGGCCCAGGCTACCACTCCAACTCGCGCAGGCTCACAACCTGCCTCTAATCCCAGTCGCTCTCATTTTCAGCCTGGCGTAAGGATTTCCGTTTCCTCACTGTCATTTGATGGTCCAGATGTAGAAGCGGTTAACAATAATACCCGCCGTACATCCTTCCGGCCTACCCCACGCGTCGGTGAACCAGCTGCATCCTTTAGACAGACCACCTTATTCGGACAAACTGTCCCGGAGGGAGAGGAATCTGACGCCGTTCAGCCGTCGAGAAATCGCGTCTTTCGCGCAGATCTGCCCCCTGAGCCGCCCACACATCATCAGCTGGACCAAGAAGCTCTGAAAACATGGATATATCCAACAAACTTAGGTCCAACCCGTGACTACCAGTACAGCATCGTTAAAAATGGCCTCTTCCACAACACACTTGTTGCACTGCCAACAGGACTGGGAAAGACGTTCATCGCCGCTACAGTCATGTTGAATTACTTCCGCTGGATGAAGACGGCTAAGTTAATATTCGTGGCTCCTACTAAGCCTCTTGTCTCCCAACAAATTGATGCATGCTTTCACATCGCCGGCATTCCAAGGTCGCAGACAACACTTCTTACTGGTGAAACGGCACCGGCCCTTAGAGCTGAGGAGTGGAGTTCGAAAAGAGTCTTCTTCATGACCCCCCAGACTTTACAGAATGATCTCTCCGCTGGCTTTGCCGATCCTAAATCCGTTGGCTTGCTAGTTATCGACGAGGCTCATCGGGCCACTGGAAATTACTCTTATGTGAAAGTTGTCAGCTTCTTGCGACGCTTCTCAAGCAGCTTTCGCATACTCGCTCTGACAGCCACTCCGGGCTCTAAGGTAGAGGCTGTGCAAGAGGTGATCGACGGGCTGGGCATTTCGCATGTCGAGATCCGTACAGAAAACTCCCTCGACATTAGGCCTTATGTTCACCAGAGGGATGAAGATATTGTTCTCTTAGATCCGTCAGAAGAGATGATTCTCATCAAAGATCTGTTCTCCAAGGCCTTGAAGCCGTTGGTAGACAAGCTGGGTGCCCAAAACATATATTATGGCCGTGACCCCATGGCCCTTACGACCTATGGCTTGGTAAAAGCCAGAAAGGATTGGTTTGCTGGTGCCGGCCGCCAGGCTAACCAAGGGCTCAAATTCATGATGATGGGTATATTATCCATCTTGAGTAGCTTGGCGCACACAATCAAACTTCTTAGTTTCCATGGCATCAAGCCGTTCTTCGACAGCCTGGTACAATTCCGCGAGGAGGTAGAAAGCCAAGGAAACAAGACGATGAAATACAAAAAACAAATTGTTGAGGATAAAAACTTCCAGGAGATGATGGCGAAGATGGAACGCTGGGTTCGAAGCAATGACTTTGTTGGCCATCCCAAGCTAACACACCTGTGCGACACTGTACTTAACCACTTCATGGATGCAGGAGATGGTCGTGAAGGTAGCATCTCTGGTACGCGGATCATCGTCTTCAGCGAATACCGCGACAGCGCTGAAGAGATTGTCCGGGTTCTGAACACTCACAAGCCTCTCATCCGAGCTGCCGTGTTCGTCGGCCAAGCTGATTCGAAAAGATCGGAGGGCATGAAGCAAGCAGAGCAGATTAAGAGGATACAGAAATTCAAAGAAGGCGAATTCAATGTTCTGGTTGCCACTTCTATTGGAGAAGAAGGTCTTGATATCGGCCAAGTTGACCTCATTATTTGTTATGATGCCTCAGCCTCTCCGATTCGAATGCTACAGAGAATGGGGCGAACCGGCAGAAAGCGAGCAGGACGGGTGGTTCTACTCCTCATGCGAGGGAAGGAAGAGGACAACTATGCCAAATCAAAAGACGGGTATGAGAAAATGCAGTCCATGATATGCGATGGAAGCCGCTTCAACTTCCGTCACGACCTTTCGGCCAGGATCGTACCGAGGGATGTCCGACCTGAAGTGGACATGAGGGCGGTCGAGATTCCTGTTGAGAATACGCAAGTGTCGGGGCTGCCGGAGCCGAGGAAAAAGACCGCTCAAAAAAAGCGACCACCGAAAAAGTTCCACATGCCTGACGGCGTAGAGACTGGATTCCAGACTGTCGCGTCGATGCTAGGCCAAGCGGGCTCTACGAAAAAATCCAAGCCGCAAAGAGGTCCCACGGAAGAGGTTGAAGTTGCAGATATTCCACCTCTTAGCCAAGTCCTGCTACACGCAGAACAAACAGCGGAGCTGAACGAGAAGTACAAAAACTTACCCTTTCAGCAGCAAGAGGCAATGGAGTTTATCGAGCAGATGGACATGACAGCACACCCATCAGCCCAAAGGGTGCGACGGAAAACGGTTAACGTTAAGCACGGAGCGTACACGAAAAGGTCCGTCAAATTGTTTCAGACCCTTGCCAAATCCCAATCTAGCGCAGACAGATATGTGAAGCCGTATGGTGCCGTTGATAATGCCCGGTATCATCGGTTGCCATTGCCATTACCTGGCGAGGATTCCGACCCAGAAAGCGTGATCAATGAACATGAACCACCTCCGAAGCGGCGGAAAATCGTATCGCCCCGAAACAATGTCGAATCCCGCGAAGTTCTAGATGACGACGATGATGATGACGACGAGCTTGAAGAGTTATCCGTGGCTCTCACCCGTGTACAGCCTAAGAAAGCAACGCCGAATACAGGTCGCGACCAGTATTCTTCTCGGCTTTCCGATAGTGATGATGACCTAGAAGATGTGGAGGATGAGCTCCCGCCTCCACGGAAACGCTCTGCGGTTTCAAACCCCAGGCCAAAACGACAACAAGCAAAGCAGTCAACACCAAAAGCTCCCACGTCGAAGGCGAAGCGGGCCCGAGGAAAGACGAAGGTAGCCGCCTTCTACGACGAGAGCGCCGACGAAGGTGATGACTGCCGGCGTACAAGTGACCTCGACTTAACGGAAGACTCGGACAGCGGCGCAGACCTGGAAGATTTCATCGTGGCCGATAACATGGCGACCTCCAGCATCAGCCAGCGCTCTACTTCTCCAACATCAGCTACGACAATTCCGTCGTCCTCACAATCTACGGTCACAGGTCGTGCTACTACTACCGCTACCAAGCGCAAGCAACAGCGACAGAAAACAGAAACATCAAGACCAGTGTACTATGAGCCTACAACATTTACAGTCACTCAGGACAGTGATGATGATGACGTGCCGTCAATGAGCCAGATACTCAGAGATGGGAGATTTGGCGGTGGCGCTGCAGGGAAGGTTTCTCAGAAAAGCACGAATTCTGTAACTGAGACAGTCGATAATGATGAGGACAAAGGAGCGGATCAACCTCGACAGAAAAGACGTGGCGTCCAGGCAAGGAAAAGAAATATAATTGTCGAAGACGAGGATAATTATGAATAATGGGAAGCATTGCAATTTGTTTAAAAGAAACGCCTACTCAAATACAAATGCAGTAGAATGAGCCAGCGCCGCTGATAATAAGATGGTTCCATCCTTTATTCTTCGCTGGAATAGGAAAAAGAAAAGCCTTGCACGGCATCGAGGCGGATTATCTGGCTGAGATTGTCAGTAATGGTAATGATTGATGGCTTCCTTCTTCGAATATAAACGGTATGTTGCGGCTGCGTTCAGATTATCCCAATGTGCATATATAGCATACATACGTCTCTGCCTACATACCTGTTTAAATACTGCTCTCTGGCTTGAATAAGACAAGATATAGCTTACGTCCATAATAAGTTGCAAATAATAATTACTTCACCCTTTAGTTTTTAATTGCCTACCTACCTAGGTCGCCTACGGATATGTCACGTTCCTCTGCCCCTGAGTTTGCTTGTGAGAGAAGAGGGAATGGATAAGTAGATAAAGAGAAAAGGGAGCGGGGAGTAGGGATATATCCGTCATCTCGTCGCCTCTATGGATTACTATCTATCTACGTACTTACATAGCTAGTAAACTACGTGGAAATCGATGTGTCAAGCCAAACAAACTACTAACCTTACTACTTTAACGATTGGTCGAATAGTGTATGAAGTAGAAAGCCGGAACGATCGTGGACAGCAGTTCACGGGGGCCGTTTCTCTCTCCACTCTTCCTTCTCACTGATAAATGAGCCCTCTTCTTTTTCCCTTTTTACGTATATTGTCACGTCTCCAGGTAAACGCTAGGAATAGAGGTCTATTTTCCGCGTCGACGATGCAGAGAGTTTTGTGCAAAGATACCCGAAGAATAAACAATAAGGAAGTCTGTATCTAAAATACTATTCTTATTTTATTCATGAATGGTAAGCCGAACAAATAGAAAGAGCAAATACGTAAAGTTAACCAGTAGCCAAGTGCCTCTACTATTAGTAAAGTCACTTCGACTGCCTATGCTCCAAGGTTAAATCGAGTCAAGAAAGAGAGACGAGCCAAAGAGACAGACACTTCAATATCACGAACAGGAAGTAGATAGGAAACTCCAAATTTGTGGTTACTATGCTACTAGGCACATTTTAAATCAGATTTGTGCTCTCTACCTGTTTGTCTGTATATACAAAGTTTATCCTACAACTCGTGTCCTGTTTGTGTTTATTTCTATTTTTATTTCATCATATAATAGCTCCATCCCTCCCGGACAGGCAATCAATCATCTTTCCGTCTAGTGTCTACGTCGCTGTCTGTGTCTACACATTTTAGCTCGTTTACTACATGCTTCTTATCCCATGACGTCGTCAGCGCCGCGTCTATATCAAGACCGAGTAGTAGCCGTAGCCGTGGCCGTGGCCGTAGTCGTAGTCGTATTCGTCGCCGTAGTGAGAAGATCCGCTGGCCAAGGGAAGAGGACAGGTCGCGGGGGACAACCAGTCCAGAAGCAGAGACCATTGAGCCAGCGCCTAGTGTACAATTTCGGCAAATCATTGTCTGTCTGACCATGACCATGCCGCTCCTTCGTCTTCGTTTGGGTATTCTTCCGTCCACCTTTGTCATTATTATCTTCCCTTTCTTCGTCGGGCCATTCAACATTGACTTCCAGTGACACGTGTCTGGGTATATCGCCAAGTGGCCACGACGGTTGCTTGGAAAATCGCACTGATGTAAAGGCGTAGGTATCCTTGCTTCTCCTGGCTTTTTCGTCTTCCACTACCTTACTCTTCTCCCCTGTTGCCCCTACCGCCCCGTCATCTTTGTATTCCCCGTCAAACCAGTCATCGGGGTCATCCCCGACAAACACAGCAGTGTAGGAGGAGTCCTCGTAAGGTTGCTCGGGGTCAACGAGGCTAGCGAGACGAAGGGCTTTACCTTCCAGCAACGCCGCCTCGACCTCCTCTGCCATCCACTCGACCCAATCATAGGATCTGGGCCGCGCGAGAAGGTTTCTACCGTGATAACGATCAGGACGTGATCCCATGCGATTTGTGCCAGAACATTTCTGTGCCCAGGTCTGCAAGAATGCCGCCAGCTCCGTGTACGCCTTTCCGTACTTTTTGTACTGTAAGTCCGTAGCCAGTGTCGCAAGAGGCGACAGGGTGCGATATTTGTTATACTTGAGCGGTTCAGGACGGATGATCTTCCCGAGTCGCCATAGATGCCCCTGAGTTCGAGTTCCTATAGGGGTAATCACTGGATCCACGAACCGACAGCTCTTGATAAAGGTGAGTTCTTTTATTGGCGGCCGAAAGCTGTCGATTGACTGCTTCGCTAGATATTTGTAGACATTATCCTCAAGCGTGCCGCGGCGACGTTTCGGGTGGTTCTCTACCATCTCGCCGTTTAGCAGATATAGGGCCAAGATAGATAGGCTTAAGCTGCAGTTGTCCTTGTTAAGGGCAGGAGTGTCAAGGCGTATGGTGTAGCCACAGCAGTTGGCAGCGATGGCGAGACGATCCGACTGCATGGATATACCGCGGCGGTCTATATCAGCAAGGATGTTGGGTGTCATGGAACGTGAGATCATCGGATATGAGGTAGATAGCGCTTCTTGTCGCAGGAGCACGTTGTATTTGCCAGCAGTCGTGATGATCCTGTTGCAGATAGCTTCTGCTTCCGGCTGTTCCTGCATGTACCGAAGACAGAACTCCGTAGCGGAGCCTCTGAAGTCGGTTGACTTGATACAGATTTCCTGTGGTACTTTCCCAAAAAGCAGTTGTCCGCTTGATAAGTCTAGGATAGATTGTTTATGGGATTCTACATTAAAAGTGTGTGGAATCAACAAATTCATGCGTGTAGACGCTCTGTAATCTTCCTGAAAGGTCCAGGCTCTCTGCCACCAGAGGTCTGATGTGATTACATTTAGGAGGTTTAAGAGGGCAGGTTTCTCTTCCGCTCTGATATCTCCTGTTAGTAAACCCGCAAGCAGGTCGACCTCTTCGGTCGTCTCGATGACATGCGTAAGGAGAGCAATAGGATGCCGGCTCAGACTGTAGACTAGGTGCATATTCTGGATTGCAATCTCCTTTTCTTTGGGGTTTTCCTGGTCGACACACTCTCGGTCGATCCAAATGATGTCACACTTCCGTTGGTGGGCGTAATTAAGGGCCCTTTCCCACACTACGTCTCTGACATTGCTGGGCTGTGCTGGTTCGCCCGTCTTGCGAGACTCGACGAAGTAGCCGCCGAAGCTGTGGCAGCTATCCTCCCGGTGCTCTTCTTCGGAGAGATCCCAGGTGTAGGAAACAGCAACGTATTCTCTTCCTTGCTCAGAGTCGTGGACGGGGTCTAGATAAGTCCTCCGCAACAGCTCCGGTGTGTAGGAAGAAGATATGCTGTCTCCGTTAGCCAGCCGTTGACGCTTGCCCGAGGGCTCACCGTCACGGTCTGTGGCTAGGTAGAGACACTCGAGTGACTTGATCCAGTTACTCCTTTTGATGGCGTGCTTCTGGATGTCGAGAATGGCGGACACAATGCTCTGCCCATTGGCATTGGCGTCTCGAATTTGCCCGAGTGGCTTAGTGGTGTCCTGAACAACAGCATTGCAGTTGTCCCCCTTGGACATGCTAAATCAAGCAGGGAGCTAACCTGGCTGGATGTGACCTTGGCGCTCCCCGCGAATGCTAAGAGTTTGGGGAATTGTGATGTGTCAACTTTGATGATCCACGGCCTGGTAAGAAGGAAGAGCGTGCCTCGATTCTATCGGTGAATTGAGCATGTGACGTCGTACAACGAGATCCGGTCCTTCTTGCCTTACCAATTGCTGTGATTAATTTGGGACTTTTAGATAGGAGATAGGGATGGAGCCCAAGTAAGGTTCAGCCGGCCGAACACCAGCCACATCGCCAAGCCTGAAATACCATCGACACTGACGCGATCTAGCCTACCTACCTACCTAAGTAGCTAGACCCTGTTGCAAGGCCAGTGCTGAAACACAGGGCTCACCTCAACTGTAACTTACTGACATTCCCCGGATCAGGCTTCTGTAACTTTACTATTAACCTTCGTTCTCGCCAAAACCCTAAAAACACCTCATGCGTGCCATCATAGCATAGCCTATGCCATTCGTCCATCGTGCATGCCCTCAAAGCCTAATGACGTTTGGTTCCAAGAAAAGGAATTTGGAGCAAAGCGAATCCCCCCGACAGACGACAACTCCCTAAAGTGGATGGTATTGGTCATTGCTTGTTTCACCGCAGATCTATTATAAGAAGACTGATTTGCCGGTGGGATCTACGCAGACGAAGAATACAGAAGGCAAAAAGATTGACGAGAAACAGCATAGGGTAATGAATGCTTCGGGCTGTGCGGGTGCGCTGCATTTTCAAGTCATGCTCAACTCTCACTCCAGTAGTAGATGTACGCATATACTGCTATACATAGTACGGGTTACTGGAATTCATGGTGTGTGTGACTTGCACCAATATGGCACTGGCCCAGTGCCAGCCAGCATATGTGCATCGCCCGATGGTATGTTCAGGGCCAGGAATGCGCAATGTATTCCGGTCTTCATCGTCCGTCAACTCTATATTTATCTTATAGATTACCAGAGACCAGAGCTCGATGATAATGCCCAGAGTTGGTTCCATACATTTCTCGATAGCGATCCGGCCCCTCGAGTTCAGGATCACTAGTATGATGCACACATACAGTATTACTACAGCATGTCTTATGAAGCTACGCTCTCTATTCCACTATAGTGCTATTTCTGGGTCCGCAACTGAGCACCGTGAGTTATATATCACATCACAGTAGCAGTGTCGTCGGTATGGGCGGATAGGCTCGTTTCATCCAAACAAACGCCAGATAAGCCAAGTCATAAGCACCTGCTCTGAAGGCGACGAAAGATATCAAAGTGGCTTGCTGTCTGTGTTCTCTCCAACTTCCTATTGCGTCCGAAGCTCCGGCCACGACAGCCATTCAAATCGATCAGCAAAACGGTTATCTACTATGTATGAGCTACTGTACTTACAAGGGTTTTGAGGCTGGGACCCGTTGAAATACCAAGACGCCTTTTTGAAGTGTAACCGAGCCCTTACAACCTAGAGCATTGTACAGAATAATAATAACGAGATAGGTGAGTAGTTTAGACGACCCGAAACCGTGGTAACGAGAAAACTTTTCTTGTTCTATTTTTCATCTCGTTCTTTGCTCTTCCTTTTGCCTATGTAACCCTGGAAGCCTTGTTTTTCATGGAAGGGACCGGCCATTATCCCGTTTCTGCAATCGGGCCGGCCATGTGCAACCTTACTATGTACAGACATGGCAACATCTCTTAGCACGACCCAGAATGCCTCTTAGCATGTTATAGTAGCAGTAGATGATGGGGCCATGCCACTGAAGCGGGGGAGTTCAATCTCTCGGTTGCAGGTATACTTGACCGTGTGAGCACCTAATACGTACTGTACAGTGACTTACAGCATACTGCATATGTACAGAAGCAGGATTCCAGGAAGCTACTGTAGTAGTTGCCGCAAGCTAGATACAGGTCACATACCTCATCGCTGTTGTTTATCGAGCGTGAGAGGGGCTAATAGCTTGCCGACCACTCGCCGAGGTAGGTCTTCCTATTGTAGTGTTGTAGGTATCGTGAATGCCCTCTTGCCTACGTAGAGCGCAATCAACCCCTCCTTAGGATCCCAAGACGTGTTATTCGAGCTTGACCTCGGTATCCTATACCATAAAGCAGCATCATTTTATTACGTTCTGGTGGGAGCGCAGTGTGGCTCGGCTAACGCGGGAATGCAACACAGCTCGCCAAAAGACCATAGAATCTAGGTGGAATGAGCGCCGCAGCGTCGTATGTAGGTAACTCTGTATGCATGGCAGTGACGGCGTGATGGGCGTAGCTCATTTCGGGCGAGACTCTCACTTAAGCAAAGCATCTTAGTCTAGAATGAAGGGAAAAAAAAAAAAAAAAAAAAAAAAGAATTGGGCCTTCTTGCTTGGTGTCCTTTTTGTTTGGCCGCTAGGTACAGAATACCTGGTTATTATTATTGGGACCTACCTCGTATTATCAAGAAAGGCTATACTGTTCGAGGGTTCCGTGTTGTTACTGGTTCGGATGGGCTGGGTCCCCGATGTACAGATGTATAGGGCTGGCAAAAAGGCAGAGAATGTGCAATTTCCGCTGTGATCTTTTTTTAATTCTGATCGATTTCGGCCTCTTTCTAACGATACAAAGCTTGTTGTAGTCTGGACTATTTTGAATTCGACTAAAGAATGACGGATCGGAAGCTATCGAATATACCATTTGGCACTACTTTCGAAATAGTAAACGTTAGAACAGGCGAGTGGCTTTGACGGTCTTGCGCAGATACTTGGAATCCGGGGTAAACTTCAAGGCCGATGCAAGACCGATGTCATGCCATGACAGATTGCAGAGTCGTTGGTGCTAGGCAGTTATACCAAAGCAGGGTTAATTCCGACTGACTAGCGCTGGTATGTGTTTATGCGCCTCCGTTTAACTATTAGTTGACAGAAAGTAAAAATCCCAATATCTCAAAGAGATACACCAGTCTTCTTGTCAGTTGTGTACAAGCACAAGACCAAGACCAAGGTGGGCTTCACCTGATTTAGTAATCTTCGAAGACTGACTACACTCAAAGCTTACGAAGTTGGACTGTCAATGCATGAACATACAACCACAGTGAGAAAATGGCAAATCGAGTGTTTTTCTGTCCTCGCTTAACCATTATCGGCCTAGCTACATCCAGCCCGCGTTCGCTTGGGAAAGGGCATCGTCGCATCACGAAGATCCTTACGCTGGTCCTTTTCGGCCTGAGATAGTTAATATAATGGCAACAAGCAGGTAAAAGTAAGCTTTTACTTCCCAATAGTTCAAGAACGATCCCAACACCTCGGCATATCTGGGGAAAACCTGGGGTAAGCGGTCCCTAAGGCTGCAAACATGAGGATTTTTCCTCGTGACGTGTCTAATATATCGACACGTGGGTAAGAAGAACTTCACGCTATTTTGGTCAAAATCCGGAGTTGCAGAGGCCAGGCGTCTCTTGTCGTATGCATTTCGGCGATTTGGATGCGCTCTTCATCTTGCCCAAGCTGTCACCTCCTTGCCAAGGAATGAGCCACTGAGTCTTTGTTATGATGCACCTTTAGTACCGCTGTATCATAGGAAATCGTAGCTTAGCTGGTGCTTATTACCTATGTTTTCCCCGCTCAGTTACGTGATCGTTTTATCTCCTCATTACACCACGCATCGCATGTTGAAACCTCAAGCTGTAATGCTAAAAGTCTTGATCTTAGCATATCAGCCCTCGGGTGTTTCAGCCGGATGGCCTTCTCTCTCTAAAGTCCGCTAACACCCGGCTCACATACTTGTTTGGGCAATGGACAGATGTTCTAGAAGCGTTCTGCAAGGAATCCTTCGGCCCGAGAGAGCTTTCTTGAAACGAATAGCTTCTTGGGGGGTCGGATAAACTCTCGCTTGGACAGAGATACCATGTGCTGTTGTGGAAACCAGAGACACTATGATACCTATAGCCTTTCTTACCGGGTATATCGAGCTATGTCCCCATTCAGGCCTCGATTCCGACGCTGAGCCTCATCTTGCTGTGCCGCCATATACCTATGTAAGTTTACACGATTCCGGGGCTTTATGCACGTATACTTTAGTTGCAAAAACTTTTCTTCCGTATTCGAAATTTCGAATCAGTAGATATTATGCATCCTGATAGCTCTAATACTCCCTACTCCATTAGTGGCCACCAAGCGAATTTTCGTCCATTAGCTGCATGTCGTGGAAATATTCCCCTGATAGAGAGAGGCCAGTACGGCTCGCCAAGAAGGCTGGTGATAGACGGGCCAATGCCTTACCTCAATCACTTGGCCCTGTGCTGTGCTGCAGGACTTCATAGGCCAGATACTGCCATACCTTTAGCGCCTGTGCTGCAGGTACGCCCTACAAAATACCCGGGTAAATATGCAGGTACTCAATTCCCATCACGCAATACCTCAGATCGGAGAAGTGGTGTCTTACAGATAGTGTAGCGTCCTGCAGTGATAGAGCCGCTGAGCAGCACTTACATACTCAGATTCGCGTATCCGTCACGAAAGGGAAAAGGGAGAGAGCTTGGACGACCGAATGAAACTGCTCTCAGTCGGCCGGTGATGCCTTGCTAAAGGAGCTGAAACATGCAGTGGAATATAGACTCAACAGTCTCTGTCGGACCAGGGGACATACCACCCCCATTGTGCAGCTTAATAAGAGCCCAGATCAGACCCCCAGGCCTGAGCTTTGGTATAACTAGTCGAAACCCTGGCCCCCAACCCACATCTCATAATTGCACGAGTAATAAGTACATAGAGCTGTATACAGATATTAATGCGCCGTAAAGAGTAACAAGCCGCGAAGGGTCAGACTGACCATAACCAGTAAGGTTAATAAACGCAGATGGAGGGTAAGACCTACATAAGGCGGTGACCCCTGACTATTGATTATCCTAGCACCAACAGCACGGAACGTGGCGGTAACCCGGTCTGCCCTTACTGTCGGGACCTGGCGAAAATACACACGTCTTACCCAGCCTGCCTAATTATACCTACGATCAGGAAAGAAAAGAAGAAGAAAAAATTGCACTTTGATTTTGCCCCTCGCCCCTCTCTCATTACTTACACAACGTCAAGACCAAGACTCAAAGGTTTTAATAAGTGCTGACAAGTGCTGACGAGCAAATAAACGAAATTATCGTAAGTGAATTGACAGATCAACACGCATAAAACGGGGCTCTGGGTCCTCCTCGTACTGCAGTTTGCAGTTTGCATTATTGCAAAATACCCTCTTCCGCATGAAATGTAATCTCAGTAGGTATCTACCAGCCCAGCCAGCCCACCGGCTCACCTGAGCTGAGACATGCTTCCACCTACCCGTTGTCTCTACCGAAAGACGGGACATGGGTAGGTATGTGGGTATGCCCTGTCTACCTATATAGATCGATCCAGAAAAGAAGATGATGATTAGGATCAGCAACTCTATTCAACTCTATTGCAATACATACATAAGTAATAGCTATTTGCGTGGATAGCTCCAATGCAAAATGGCGTACAAATCTTTCGGTGTGTTGCAGTGTAAGTCGCTATGGTTCAAGTCCGTCCAGTTCTTAGTGCCAGACAGGCGTTTACTGATCAATGTGTAGTTGCAGCTCTAGGGCGGACTAACGGGGCTCGGGCTATTAGTAGAGCTGCATCTTGAATGATGGCGTCCAATCCATATATCCACATAAGAAGGCTATCTATCATATGTAGGTTAGGTAGTAAAAGTAGAGTGCTATATTATCACTTGGTATAAGACAGAGTGTAACCTAGGTATGTAATACAACCCCATCAAGGCTTTCTGCAAGGGACCGGCTTACCACCAGCAGCTAACTCTGGCGCTATAACTTTAGCCTGAAGCTCGCTCGACGCCAAAACCGTTGGGGATGCACTACTATGCCCAAGGTACCTGGCGTATTATGTAAATGCATCTGCTGTTACTACATACTGAACTGTGTTACTGTGTCCGTATATAGTATATCTGTGTGCCACGGAAGTTCAATATTTGCCCAATATCTTCGATATCTACATAGTATGTCACCTTTCGTAGTACAAGTATGTCTGTAGGAATAGCTACGAGTAGTTGACTGTACATGGCTGGACACCTAGATCGAGAACCCGTCAGACCTAGAGTAGCCGGGTGCGGAGTGGCGGGGACCCAGCCCACCGTTAAAACTTATCGGAAGGATGCGCCGTGAACAATGATATGCAGCACGATTCTTCCACTGTACCAGATGCCACATTCCATGGTACAGTGGCACGACATTTTAGTCTCGGTATGTAGGTCATCGTTGCTGAAGCGCCGACCACGCTCGGGTCGATATTGGTGCTGCCTATGTAGTGCGTTATAACTTGAATGTTGTGCCGGCAACCGACGTTACATCGATACAAGGGGAGCAGTCTCACGGTTCATCTTATTTCTTCTGTTTTGTTTTTATGTGCATAATAACGCATCATCACGACCCTTGACCTTTGGAACCGCGCATTCCCCCAACTACGAAAGACCCTTGGACCGCAACCAGAATTCAGGTATCTACTACCTACGTAGAGCAAGGGAAAGAGAGCCGTCGCCGAGATACCAACTCGGTGCATAGGTAGGTAGATACAAGCTTACGCAACGATCTTCTCGCCGTCGGACACTACAGAATACTGTATAACTTTATAAGTGACAGTAGGGGATTGGCTAATAATAGGGCCGCCGCCATATGTACATAGAACAGAGTATAGATTATGCCGTCTGCTTTCGTGCCATCCAATTCCCCACCCACACCTTGGAGTCTACTATACGGTAGTATTGGGTCAGCCAGGACTCTGGACTTTTGCTCTAACATAGTATATATGTAGGTACGCTTCAGTCAGGGCTTGCGATGAGGGTAGAATACATACCTATCCTTGCCCATCACTTTACAATTTTCTGTCCCCAAACTGCATGCGGCATCTTGCACCGGCTCACACCCGTCACATCGGATCAAATGAGATGCTGACGCTTGCAGAAAATGGGAAAGCGGCCGATGTAGGCTGAAAGTACTGTACCACCCATACACTGCTGAACATGTACTTACCTATACCTACATAAGACTAGGTATACAGCATACAGAACCAACGCGCCCACGGTTATCATATCCTACAGCGCTCCAACTCTTACATACGTTGCTAACCTAGGCACCTCTACATATACTATACTTATGGAAACATAATATAAGCATTTGGATGCCCTTGATTGGATGCTACTCGGCACGAATAGTGACAAATGATATCGCGTTCTCGCTCTGTCAGCTGCTGCGTAACGGTGCCTGGAATGTCAAATGGACGCTCCATTCAGCATCGCCCATGTCTCCAAGGACGTCACATCGCTGGTCCCTGCCGGCCTGTCCACATCGTTCTACGCGTGAGACTGGCCAAGAGGGCCTGTTCGAGGGGGCCCACCAACCTCCGCCCCTGGCCCTTCCTTTTCACCATTCAGAGAGCGAGCTCCGGTGTGGAGGTGCGATGCTGCGAAGAGGGCCTGGGCAAAAACTGGGTTTTCCAAGTGGCCACCCAAACCGACGAGTCCTCGTACAGTCTCGGTACGCCGTCAAACATACGGTACGACCACCACCAACGCGCAGCCGAGGAGGATCAGCGACTCCTCCAAGAAGGGCCCCGGCACTACCTCAGTACTACCTCAGCACTACGGGGTGCGCTAGAGTTCTAGTTGGGTCTGCAAGTGTAGCCCTCCGAGATGTCGTAACACTAGTACCAATGAAGATGTTGGTGGATCGGACTCGCCATCGACAGACTTGCTGCACCCAGCAGGTACATATGCCGGGGTGCTGCAACGAAATGGGCCTCCCTCCTGGGTGCCCTTTTTTGTTGATTGTACATGCTTCTGGTCCTGTGAGCACGTCGCGCGTCCCTTTCAAGCCAGCTATCGTACCGCCGACTACTCTCTGGTCTTGCTTCATGTGCGAAAGAGGTGCTTCGTTCATGCGCAACATCGGAGCCATGGTCCACGCATGAGCATACCACTATAGGTTAGAATAGACGAACGACCCTTCTCAACCACGCCGGTACTTTTTGCGCCGATTTCTTTGCACCTTGGAAACCGACTCGACCATTGCTATTGCTGTTTAAGCGGCTGGGAAGAGAGACAGAGGGATATCTCTAGACAGGAAACGCTTTGTGGCCCGTCTAGGACCCGGAACCTGTTTTAATATGTCGGGGAACGAGACATTAGGCGGCCTGCCTGGCCTTCTAGCCGGTGGCGGATGTACGCCGCCTTTCCTTCCCGAAGCAAACTTTCCCACGACAGGCGGGTGTAAGTTAGAAACGAACAACTTGGGCCCGTTCCACTTCTAATTTATCGCAGACATTGCTGGCCGACTGTGCTCGGATTTAACGGGTCCAAGCTGTTGCCTACCGTGCCCGTTGACCGACTGGGTCTACTCGGATAACTTTCATACTGCCACACAATCGGCAGATTGGGTCAACGTTGCTGGCATGGTGGGGTGTGCTTTCTTACTACTGTCATGGCTCGTCCTACCAGTAGAAAGAACGCATAGGCATTATCTTAGTATATGCCTCACGATAGCTGTCGTGTTTATGAACGTGAGTTGAATGGACTGGGAGAAATAAGCTTTCATCCCACAACTGCTAACGATTTATACCAGCTGGGCTTCATCGTGCCATTGGCCGGAAAACCAGAGCAATGCTACAATGAAATCACACCTCACGGCCAGGACACAAGCTCGATCTGCGCCGTATCGGGGGCTTTCCTGCTTTTCGGCGGATGGGGCGGCGTCATGTGGATTTTCTTACGCGCACTATCGCTACACCTGCAGATCTGCTGGCAATTGGTGGTCGGACGGAACTACATGTGGTTCTCGCAGGCAGTGGGCTGGGGCATCCCCATTATCGGACTCATTATCCTCCTGGTCTTCAGCGGCGTCTCTTTCCGGTTCGGCCAGACCTGCCACATCAACCATGAGAACAGCTTGGCCGACTTCTGGATCCCCTTATTGATATTTGCCGGCCTCACCGTCATTATCCAGTTCGCGACTTTCGGCTACTGTATCAAAGTCTATCTAGCATCCCTGGCAGATAATGCCTCGACAACCGGGCACTCCGGGGCAGCATCCTACGCTAACAGTATTCGAACCATGACCCCTCGACAGGCGTATAGACGTGTCCGGCGAGTCATCCAACTCCAATGGAGAGGCATTGTTATTGTTCTAGTTATTATCACAGACGTCATCTTCTTTGCCATCATTTTTGTTTTCCTTGATAACACGGTCGAAGAGATCAAACACAGCCAGGACAAGGTCCTTGACTGGATCCTGTGCATTGCCACACACGGGGGCAGCAAGAATGCATGCTTAGAACAGGCCAAGCCCTTGGTAGTTGGGCTTCCAACAGTCACGGCGGTTCTCGTCCTCCTGGCAGTAAGGCCGCCACAATTCTGGTTCGTCAAATGTTTTGCGTTGCTCCGTATACTGACACCTTCAACTTCTAGATGAACGGCCTGTGGCTCCTCCTGCTCCTCGGGCGATGGTCCATGGTGACCGGGTGGATTGAGCTGTTCGCCTCCCTCGGGGGCCGGCGGAACAAAGAATTCGTGTCTGTAGACGCGCGAATAGATCTAAAAAATGATCCGCGTACATATGAAATGTTGGACCGCGACTCGACAGCCAAAAACGAAGATCTACTAACACCAAGCAGCGCGATGTCCCCGACGTCCCAGGGACGTAAAACACCCGACTACTTCGGGCAGACTGGCCCTTACCAGTCCTACCACCCCCATCAGCGATCCTTCTCGACGCCCCGAGCCCCGCAGAACGTCCACTTCGAGATGATGAACACGCAGACATACCCCCAGTCTCCGGACCCCGCGTACACGGCGCATACGCATTCCCAGGCCTACTCGGAGGACTACGGGGACATGAATCCCCTAGGCATGAACAGGGTAGAGAAGCAAGAAGAGGCGGGGTACCATAACCCCTCGAACTACAGCCAAAGCAGAGGAACCGGACATGTCTTCATATGAGCCAATCTTTCATCAGCGATTTGTTCGAAGACTGTACAAATACACCGTTCCACAGCAGGTCCTGTATAAAACGGACTCAGTTTGATCGTTAACTCGGCCTCTAACCACGACTCCCGTGCATGGCCGCTTGGTATTAAGAGACGGAAGAAGAGGCCTGGAATTATACTATAAAGGAAATCATCATTTACCTTGAGCGCGGCGTCTGGCGGGTTTTTCTACTTGTCTCTCTCGGTTTTTTGCACGGTTCACGTGTACGACTAAAGGTGATGAAATGCAGGACACTACGACAATTTATTATGTGTTGTAAGGGAGGAATACACACAGTCGTTATCGCTACAAAATCCAGCGAGTTTTTACCCTGTCTATACTACAGCTACGAGATGAGAGGAGAACTTGACTATACATGCGACCTGATCAGTCTACGAAAGGCGTCCACGAAAAATCCCGTTCGGCCTTGAGATATCTAACATCACATAACTACATACTGTACTTAATATTTACTATGTAAATATGGCATATAAACCAAGAGGATTGATAAGTGGCGGAGAGTGCAAAGGCCAGTAGGCAATCGTGAGACTGTTAGACCAAAGAAAAAAGGTCAAGTCAAGCCGAGAAGATGTGGTGTCGGAGAGCACACAAAGAGGCAACCTCCGTTGTAGCAAAGAAGCGTACTATAGCTAGGGGTAATTTGTCAATACTACCACCAAGCCAACATCAGGCCACTTTTTCCTTTCTGTATTCTGTTACCTCCTACAATACGGTTTACGCGTGTATGAGATATAATATGCCTAGTAAGTACATGCTAACACTCACCACTGAAACAGTTTTTCCCCTCGCGACGAAGAGCCCGTCTCCTACGTATCTACCAATTATATGAGAAAGATCGGTCAAGACAAGCAAGCCCCCGGAAGGAGAGGAGAGGTAGCTCGAGAATGTTTCCAGGTCGGCGGTTCCTGGTTGGTTCACTCACTACCTTCCTTTACCCAGGCACAACTGGCTGCACGTCAGCCGCCATTGAAGGAAGGCATTTGCTTAGCTTAGGGGAATACATAATAATCCTGCCGACCAGTTACGTAGTTGCATGGTAATAGTATGACCTGATATGATATGCATGGACTGACGATATACATATGTAGGTATATCTGACTATAATACCTCTACTAAGTATGTATCTAGATCCTGTAACCGCCCGCTCCCGGCTTATCCTGCCGTATCACTTTCGTGGGACGGTAAGACGGGAGGGGGTTGGTTGATTTGTTTGGTTCTCACCTAAGGTTAGGCTAGACGCAAAAAAAGGGGGGGTCCTACATACACACTACCTAAACTATGACTGAACTTACTATGCTATAGTGTTTGTTCTTTTTCTACGGATACGGACTTGAGCGGAGTCCTTGGAGAAAAAAGAAGTATGCAAGAAAGCAAGCAAGCAAAGTCAGCTGCAGAATGGTCCTAACGAACAAACACAACAGTCTTATCCCCTACCTACCTACTATACAACATCGCGGCAATCCACCAATTAAGAAAGAAGGTCTGGGGTCCTACATCGTCAGCCCAGCCCGCATTCTTACGTTTTCCTTACCTCTCTCTATGGTGTCTCCGTCTCCGTCTCCAACTAACTAACTTAACCATGTTACTCACCGAAACTGACCTGATTGAGAGTAGTACTGCTGTATGCAGGTGCAGGATTGTTTGGACGTATTATTACTCTCTACCATATGAAATATATATCCTCATTGGTTGACACTGCCACGCAGCTTTGCAACGTTATGCATATACTTATGCATCGTATCTCTCGTGCCTGTCAGCCTTACCGGGTTTACTTGCTTGCTTGGCACTGCACTGCACTGCATGCTTCAAATTACCCACATACTTACTTACCGCTAAGGCTTGAGAATTATGTTATGCCTACAGATCTATACTTGTCTAGCCCATCAGGCTAGGCTTGTTCCAAAAGATCTTACAGCGAGGTATGTAAATGGACGAATGAGTGAGCGAGTAAAGTCACTTAGCTAGTAAACTGGCATCGACCGAGTCGACGAGGCCTCCTTCATTATCACCAAGTCATATCGCAACACTCATTATCGGTTGGTTGCTTGATCCATCTTTTCCGATAATTTGGAGAACGACATTAGTTTGAAGTCCCCTCACTCGCTCCCTTGATATCAAGCTGGGAAAGGAGGGGCAAAATAGACGAAGCATTCGACTCCAAGGACAGGATCCATCTAGACTTCTACTCCTTACGTCTCTTTTCTTCCCCGCGGAGTCTGTAAATGTGTTGAAACCAAGTCCAATCGGCCTTTCAAGGGAGACAATCCCGTGTAGAAAGCCGACAGGCTACGTATAATCTGTAATAAAAGTTGAGTCTGGTAGAGAGGAGAAAGAGGCACCCCTTAACTTGCATGGGATGATAGCTCAACAAGGCGCGCACTATTGTTTTGCTCCATGCCCTCCTTATACATTCACTTTTGCCAAATAGTCACTGCGAAAAAACACAAATTTTCGGCGTACTAACACTTACATTTCTATTTGGCAAGTGTTAGATGTCTTCATGATCGCGTAAACCCAACGGCTTAAATACGCACTTTAGTGGTCACAAGAACCATTCCGCTGGCAAAGGACTTACGTCCTGTCTTTGGCGCTAACTTTGGCTTCTGTTCGTAAGCTCTATATATCCCACTGGGGTTTAGAACTTGCTTCTAACGTGGCAGGGCTATAGCAAGAATGAAGGCCACAAAGGTGCACAACACTTTGGCTTGAGATGAATTTCAGAATGCTTGACTGACGCGAGTTGCCTGCCAGGTGTAGACGTATGGCCCGTGGGGTAGGGGTCCGTCCTATCAAGTGCCGCTTATCGATAAAGAGCTGACAGCCCTCTTGAGGTGGGATTGGGGCGGACGGCACCCGGCCTTCGGTAACTTTAACTTTAAACGTTGGAAACTAGGTAGCGGTCGCTGACATACATGGTAATCCTTATTAGCTTGTTGTCCAATATTTCACCGTCTCGTCACCCACGATCCTCATGTTTGTTGTTTTGCATTGAATAGCGACACCTTGCTATCCCATGCTATAGCTTGCTTAAATCACTTAGCTTTCTTGTATTATTCTATTTCCGCTATTTCCAGGCTATCCGGAGCGGCGTGATGATGTGTTACATATTTTTTCTTACTGCCGTTTGCTCATGATTTGCCACATATAGATAAGGCTTGGATCCGACGACAATACTTTGCTGACTTCAGCGTCCAATATATTTTTGCCCGCCATGTCCCAACTGCTACTCATAGCATTTCTTATCGTTGGCGGTTATGTTGGCTGGATGTGGAGAGCAGAAGCTGCTATCAGACGGCCGTGGGTTCCCGATGCTGCCGCCGAGCTTTTCAGCCAACGACCACTACCTCCCTTCATTGAGAAGTCGAGCATAACCACCTACACTATGCCACTACGTACGAAAGGCCGCAATATCGTCGACGCGACGGGGCGCCCGTTTAAGCTAGCGAGCGTCAACTGGTACGGCGGTAGCGACGAGCTATTCATACCCGGCGGTCTCGATATCCAGCACCGCTCCGTCATCGCCGCCAGTATTCGGACCCTCGGGTTCAACAGCGTACGGTTACCCTACGCTGATGAGATGGTCATCACAAACCCTCCCATCCCCGATAGACTTTTAAGCGCAAATCGGGACCTGATCGGACAGCGCGCGCTGGACGTGTTTGCTGCTGTGGTACAGGCTCTGACGGACGCCGGCATCGCCGTGATAGTGAACAACCATATTACTACCGCGACGTGGTGTTGCGGTGCGGATCCCTGCGACGCTGGCTGGGCAAACGATCACCTGGGCCCGCTGTGTCGCATCTCCCAGTCGGAAGAGGACTGGATCCAACACTGGGAGACCATCATGGCGCCGCATGTCAACAACCCATACGTCATCGGCGCCGACCTGCGCAACGAGGTGCGCGGCGTCTGGGGCACGATGACGTGGAACCGGTGGGCCACAGCCGCTGAGAAGTGCGGCAACCGCCTACTGAAGATGAACCCGGACTGGCTGATAGTCGTCGAGGGGACTGAGTCTGGCAATGACCTGACGGGGGCGCGGACGCGGCCGGTGGTACTGGACGTACCGGCTCGCGTCGTCTACTCGGCCCACGTGTACTCGTGGTCCGGCTGGGGCAGCCGGGAGGGCCGGTACGCGAAGCGCAGCTACGCCTCCTTCATGCAGGCCATGTACAAGAATTGGGCGTATCTCGTCGAGGAGAACATCGCGCCCGTCTGGGTCGGCGAGTTCGGCGCCCCGCACCACCCGAGCGAAGGGGACCACAACTACTGGACCAACCTCCTGCGCTACCTCAAGCGCATCAACGCCGACTTTGGCTACTGGGCCATCAACCCGCGCAAGCCCCACGACAACGTCAAGGAGGGCTACTCCCTCGTCGAGGACGACTGGATCACACCCATCCCGGATTATCGCATGCAAGACATAACGAAGCTCATCGCTGGATCTGATGGTGACCAGGACGGAGACGAGCGAGCGATAAATAACGAATTATGAGGAGCGGACCTGACTGAGTGATCAACGGACTGGTTTCTTTTGGCTTTATCTAGAGGCAGGCTACATATCCCCTAAGCCACGAAAAAAAATTTTTCTTGGGTTCTATGCCCTATGACATGAACTCGGCACTCAGAATACGAAGAGTACCTAACGCACATATTCGGTTGTGAGAAATGGAGCGACCGATAACTAGGTGCTTAACCAGGTGTTTTGACTAGCGGGGTCGAATTGTTTAAAGTATATATTCACCCTCTGCAGCGTATATGATGGATATGGAGGATGGATGCATGGACTTGGTAATCGGTGAAAGCGCATTTCAAGATACCCCGTCATATATATATGTATAGGTACCCAGCGGGCTAGTAAAAATATATAGAAAAAAGGAACAAGCAATTGAGAAATCAGGATAGAGAGACGAAACACATATCCAAGGCCTCCCAGCAATATGTTTTACTCCAGTGCGTTACGTGTCCTCAAATTTATTATGATAGGGGTGCGTATTGTGCATATTTCCAACCTAGACGAGGAATCCAGCATGAGGAACACCTTGCGGGTGAGAAGGGAGCGATTTTCGTACTGGCATCTCATGCAGCGAGAGGGTATCATAAAGTTCAGCATTATATAAGTGTAACGGCATTATCTGCGTCCAAGTCATTCATCCATAATCCCTGCCTGCTCCTTGTCCATCCGTTCCGTTTGTCCATCCTAGAAATACAGAAGAAACGAGTGAAAACTCCCCGATAATAAACCCCCCCGAACCTCCCGTGTATTGACAAATTGCTAAATGGTCATGATTCCAATCTTTTCATTCTTGACTTGAAATTTTTTCTCTCTTTTTTCCCCAAGGTCAGTCGTTCTCGGTCCAGTGTGTTATTCATCGAATATGCACCTCCACCGAGTCCATATCCTGAATATCGGCCTCCTCGACCGTTGTCTCAGGATCGAGCACTTCGCCATCCCACCGGATCTCAATCTGTTTGTCTTCGCCTAGACCGGTAAGCTTGCGGAACGCTTTGCCCATCTGCGCCACGGTGCTGTACTTGCGCAGCGTTAGGTTGCGCGGCGGCATGTCTCGTGCCTTGAAGATGACCTTGACACGTTCTTCTTCCTGAGGGGGCGCGACTTCGGCCGCAGGGGCGCTGTCCTCTTCATTCGTCTCGTCTTCATCCCACCACTCACCCATCTCCCGGCGCTTGCGCGCACGCTCTCGCTTCGCCTGGTTCTCCTCGTATTCCTCCGGAGTCCATGCTTCGAAGTAGACCTTGTCTCTTCCCATGTACCCTTCAGGCGCGTTGCGCCCGCTGGACACAGCATCGTATAATCGACCGTCCTGACCCCGTGGGCGTATTCCTAACGTCTCTAGCTTCGTAGTTTCGTAGACGCGGTCGCCGCGCCACGTGAAGTAGAGCCCCAAAATAACTGCGTGCGGGTACTTGGTCTGCGTCTTCAGACGTTCTTTGAAAGTGTCGAATGCAATCTGTAAGGCCTGCGATGTGCGCACTTGGCAACAAATAGGTCTCGCATCTGGCAACGCCGGTGCCGCGATCATAACGGACACGGGCGGGCTCGGTTCGTCATTAACACCGGGTTCAAATAACTCGCTCTTGTCTCTCTCGCCGGCAGCCGAGGATTCACGCGCTTCTCGCGCCTCCTTCTCCTTGCGCATACGCTCCATCGCTTGTCTGATATAGAATTCCGAAGGATCTTCTTCTTTGTCAGCGCCTTCCCCACCGTCCTCCCCCAACTTTTCGTCAAAGATCTCAAGATCTGAGTCACTGTCGTCATCCCTAGCCTTGGCCTTTTCGGAATCCAGGTGAGTCGTATCGGTTCGGCTGGCACTAGATTGTATCTTTAAACTACTGACACCGAGCTTTGAATCTTCATCTTCGCTGTCGTCTAGCAGGACAACCGGCGTTGCCACTTTTCGCGACGAAGGCCGTAGGCTTAGCCTGTCCGAGCCTCGAGACATTCTCCTTCTATTTGCACCATGCGCTACTTCTGGGCTATAGGGGGTGGAAGACTTGCGGGACTTCCGCGGTCGGTCGGTAAATGGATCATCGTCATCTAGTAGGGTATCATTTTTTTCTTCGTCATTAGATGAGATTGACGGTCGGCGTCTCTTTTTCGCGGCTTCTTTTTCTGCCTCTGCTTCCTCCCTTTCTCTTTCGGCCTTCAGTAGTTTTGCCTCGCGGGCCTCCCGCTCTTCTTCTTGCTGACGGGCTAACTTCTCCTGGCGTTCCTTTTCAGCCTGCGCGGCTTTCTCTTGCGCTCGTCTCTTCTGTTCCTCGGCGACCGTGCTAAAGTAGTTTTTGGATTGACTGAATAGCGAGAGGCCATCGTCGTCAATTGGTGATACGTTGCTAGATTGGGCCGGCCTTGCTGTGCGCTTGAATGGTAAAGCGCGCTTCGTCGGCCCGGGCTTTTGGAAGTCAGCCATGACAGTTTTACTTGTGCTGAATTACACAGGGAGCGCGAGGTGATGCCAGCAGGTAGTGTAGTATTCAGTCCGTATCAGTGAATACACGAGCTTCGAGGGATGGAAAAGCAGCAAAACACGTTGAAAGAAACCGAACGAGATCGGTAACTGTAAAGATGTACGTATTTCTTTGTGTTGGGGTTCGAGGCTGGATAGTGCTGTAAATGCAACTGTAGATAGGTCCTCGAAGTACGTTAACTCGGCAACTACAACTTTCAGGATAGGCTAGGTTAGGTAAGTATGTAGCCTAGGTCAGACACTTAAGCAGCGTTTGCGTGATCTCCACCCTACCTACCTAATTATTTCAATTTGAACCCCACCATCCCACTTCCCATCTTGTCTGCCAATTGACCCCACCAAGATTTACCTGTCTAGAAGTACCAGGTACCCAAGTGCCTTAATCCCTGTATCCTCAGACTCAGTTCCATTATCACTTATAATCCAATACTGAATCGCCTTGCCCTTCTGTCCCCAGCCTCATCTTCGTAAGCCTTCCATCAGGCATCAATTCTCATTCCTATACAGCAGTAATCACATCATGGAGAATGGTACACAAAGCGAGGGCAAAGATCCCTCTAGCTTTCTATCTGAGGTCATCGGAAACGCGGTGACCGTGAAGCTCAATTCAGGCGTTATCTACAAGGGTAACTATCCTGCTCATCTATTGGAGTCTATAATAAGTCTAGTGATATGTGGAACTAATATTTCGGACAGGCGAACTCCAGTCTGTCGATGGTTACATGAACATCGCCCTAGAGAAGACAGAGGAGTATGTTAACGGTGTGAAGAGGAGGACCTATGGCGATGCCTTCGTGAGAGGCAACAACGGTGAGCAAGCCTTGAATCAGACCAAGCCCAACGCTATTATCTAATCATGGGTACAGTCATGTACATTGCTGCCGACTAGGAATCGCAGTCGTTCTATAAGCGTCCCAGCCCTGGGGTACAACAAAGTACTTCATAACCACTTCCCAAGCCCGCAAGTCATGTCTCATGGAGATTTTTACAGGACCAAATCGCTCTCAACCAGTATTAGAGGAGAGCTCAACGAAGGCATAGCAGGATGATATTGAATTGCCTACTCGAGAGGTTGAGATATAGATGGGATGTGGTTGACATACCGCCTTCTACGATAGTAACTTGAATGGAAAGGTTCAAGGCACCTATATTCTATCAGTCCAGGCAAAATACGTGACACCGTGCGCCGCGATCTCCCCTTTCTCGTTTCTTTCTACATCCTCCCCTTGGATCGTTTCCTTAAACATCTTAACAGCCGCGTCCCTTTCTTCCCCCTTAAGAACAGCAACATGGCTGAGGGTGTTGAAACGGGCCCAGAGAGCATCCTCGCTGAGCCATACTGTCCACTTGACCGATCCCTCTCCCAGAGGGAGGCTGAACCTAGGTAGATGATCGGCAAATGTGTTCCTTATGGCTTGGATGGGGTTCGAAGGGGGTTGCTCCTCGAAAACCACTTGCCATTTCTTGTGGCCCGTTTGTGTTAGCGTGTGCACGACGGCAGAGTCGAGGGTAGAGATGAGATAGACGCGACCGACCTGATGCCTAAATCTGGGTAGTCCATCGTCAAGTGTCCATATAAATTCGTTCAGTTTCTGTTCCCACTTCGTCGTCGCTGGCCATGTTTGTGGTTTGTTGTCTATGTGGATGGTTAGACAAGTATGACGAATATATAGGGATGGTTTACTTGCAATCATCGACATTCCAGATCATGCCTAGCACAGCGCCAGGTCGAAGAACTCTGTGCAATTCCTGCAGAGATTCGGGCGTTGAGAACCTTGCTAAGTCGTAAGCATCCCATGAAATGAACGCTCTCCAACCTTCCTTGCAGGCCCTGGGGTCAAGCCAAATCTCAGAATATGGCGGTATCTTACCAATGGAATGCCTATAGGGTTGACAACCTTACAATGAGCATGACAATTCAGGTATAAGGGGGTAGATGGGTAAGCTCACCTGAGCGGCAATACACGCATCTCCCCATTCACTGTCAACCGGCATCTTATCCGCCTTGCCGTCGAGGACCTCAACACCCCGTAGGTCTTTCTGTATCAACTTGTCGCGCATAGGTCCGTGTGGTTCTACAGCTTTCACGGTATATCTCTCCGGTCGGGCGGCCAAGATCTCAGTGAATTTCCCCGTGCCAGATGCGATCTCAACTATCTTGGCCTCATCCTGTTTAGCGACCTTGAGATTCTGGAGGAAAGCTTCTACTACTTCGAGCGGATAAGTCGGCCGGTATGCATCGTAGGCGTTCGCGTCCTTAAACCCCTCCTCAGCTGCTTGGGGAAGATTGCTTTGAGCTGCCATGACTAACTGGTCTTCTGTCTCGTTTCCCTCGTGGTGAGGTTTAACTAGATGGAATGGGGTGGGGTTAGAAATATGTAGTTCCTGAGGATAGTGGACAGTACACACACCACCGACTTTAGACTATAGGCTATATTGTCACGGGCGTTGAAGATAAAGCTTGGGGTTGATAGCTATTCGAGTATATATTTTCTATCGTTTATTACTTATAGAGGTGCACACCCGGGTTACAACCCCCATAGTAGAACATCTTATCACCCTCCGGAAGAGCAATGGCGTCATTCTAGGCGTGTGGGTATGCTCTTTGATATGACTTTCCTATATTACTGAGATATTTATAGTAGGTAAGAATAAGGTACCTGGTATATATTTATCTCATAGTTTTGGTGAAGTATTATGTTTACATGTCTGTGTACACTTCATTCCAAACGGTCAGAGGCTACGACCATCTCGAAGTAGGAAGTCAACTTGAATTACTTTAGCTGTGCTGTGTGTACCTACTGGTAGTTCATAATGAACACCAGCTTAATGGATTCAGAAACAAGTGTAGGTAACATTGGCGCCATGATGCGTTGAGTGGCACCCCTGTCGACCCGCAGAACCCCTTGTAACTAGGTGCGTGGTATGCGCTACAGAAGACTTCTAAAACGTGCTTAGGCTCTGGCTTTAGTGCACTCGTTTGCAGTCAACTTTGGAGCCGCTGAACACACGATCGGCGACACGAGGCTACATACCGAGCCAAGCAAACTTATAATCTTACAGGAGCACCCTAATATCGTAGAGTTGAACCACATGTGTCTCAAATGTCAACTGCGCTTTCCCTTCCCTTCTCTTCACTATCTGTCCTCTGTTCCTTGTAATCCTTGGCTGGTTTCTACCTGTTTTCTTTTCTTGGCTGTCCTATTTCTCTTCAAAACTATTCTGTATTTATATGCCTTATTTCCACAGGATATTTCCTACAGTCTTTCCATGTTGTCGTATTGCGAAAGGAAACGGTTCTGGGGCAGTTACAGCAGCTTAGAGTTAAATGGCTCAGGGTTTCCCTTCCAATTAGAATGATATAACCTGATCAGTCTTCTCTCCCTTCGTCTCTAGGTCTATTCGCTTTGGGCCTGCTCGTAACCAGGTTCCTTGACGTCCTACGATCATCTTAATCCCTTCCCATTACTGTCATCTTCGCTCCCCCTTTTGGGTTCGTCCGGCCTACGGCTCCGGCTCTCGCTCCTTTCAATGCTCTTCAGCTACCGCCGCTTCCGGCGCAACTACCTGCGCCCGTTCCTCCTATTCCTCTTCCTCGTGTTCCTGATCGACGCTATACGCATCGTACACCGACGACCCGACACCCACCGGACGAAAGTAGCTGACGTGAGCCGGCGGTCTGAAGATGACGGTCCGCCTGCAAACACGACCGTTTTCATCGCTTCGGTGCATCGCAACACGGAGCCGTTGTTGAGGGACGCTTGGATAGATGCAGTCCTGGGTCTCGTGGACTACTTCGGCCCTGAAAACGTCTATTTCTCGGCCGTGGAGTCAGGGTCTCAGGACAACACGAAGGGGGCCTTGTGGGACCTCAAGACGGCACTTGACACAAGGAACGTGCCTAATACCATCAGCCTGGGCTTGACAGTCTGGGAGCAGCTAGAAGAAATCGAGAACCGGCCGCCGCCAAACGTTCGACCGCCCACATGGATCTGGAACATGGCGGAGAGCCAATGGGAGTTACGGCGGATACCGTACCTGGCGCAAGTGCGTAATCAAGCTATGGCGCCGTTGAAGGAACAGGAGAACCAAGGGCGAACATTTTCCAAGGTTCTCTGGCTCAATGACGTTGTCTTTGATGTATGGCACCCAATCCCCAACTTTAAAGAGCCGTCAGGTTTCTATCGCACTAAGGGGAGCTAACCACAACTTCAGACGGAAGATATCGTGACTCTCCTTAATACCCGGGACAATGAATACGCTGCAGCTTGTGCCATGGATTACAAAGCTGCTCCTCTGTACTATGACACATTTGCACTACGAGATGACATGGGGCTGAAAACAATTTCTCAGTACTGGCCATGGTTTCAGTCTCCCACCTCGAGGGTGGCCGCTGAAAAGAATGCGCCGATCCGGGTGATGTCGTGTTGGAATGGAATAGTAGCGTTCGACTCGGCTCCATTCTACGCCGATTCACCACTCCAATTCCGCGGTATTGACGATAGCTTAGCAGACTACCACCTCGAAGGGTCCGAGTGCTGCCTGATCCACGCAGATAACTACCTCTCGGAAGAGAAAGGGGTTTGGCTGAACCCGAACGTCCGCGTAGGATATAGCGTCGATGCGTATCGTTGGATTCGAAGGAATCACTTCCCCTCGCCCATGTGGGCGGTAATAGGCGCCTGGGTTAACCGTATCAAGGCCAGTCGCGTAGCCATTCAAACACAGCTAGAGGCCCGCTTAGTGGCTAAAAGACTAGAGCAGTGGCAGGCGAACACACCCGAAGGAGAGGACGAGCGCTATGAACCAGGAGCGGCCTGCCTCATCAACGAGATGCAGATCATGTGGGCAAATGGGTGGAAGCACCTCTAGAATTATTATATGTACCAGCAAAAATAAAACCAAAAATGTAGAACACCACAAAAGCCGCCCGTGATACAATATGAACGAGAAAAGTATTTCAGTATATATACCCTTTAGACAACAAGCAAACACCGCCTCTCTAAGATGCCGCCGGCATTTCTCTATCTCATAAACGTTATACAACATTGTTCTTCTCGTCTCATTGAAACCGAAGGTGCATAACTCGGCTCAGAAAGCAAAAGGCCCGAGCGCACCGAATAAACGCCTTATATGTACAGTTAATGAGCCCCCGTGTCATGCATGAACACATGTGATGCGTCTAAGTTTTACCTTTCAACATGCCTCCTATTCATCAAGCGCATGGATACATCGCTCATGTGTTGTCTTCCCAAAGTACCCAATTTCCTCTCTCCTTAAATAGCAATAGCTCTCACCCTCAGTATGTTTTATTTGTTATGCCAAACGAAATTCCGCAAGCTATCCCACTCATTCGACTGTAGGTAGATGTAGTTCATGCTGGAGCGCAGGCTGGGCTGCAGGTCCTCGGGGTGGTTGCGGAAGAGGTGCATGACGAGGCCCCAGGAGACCGAGGCGAAGACGGGCCAGGCGTAGTGGCTGATGACGGCCGACGAGGTCTCCTGCGACACCAGGGGCAGGCCGTGGCTGGGCTTCACGGCCAGCCGCGCCAGCGCCAGCACTACGCGCGCGAACACGTAGATGACGATCTGCTGATTCACGCTCGATATCTTGCCCGACCGCGACCGGCGGCCGAATACGAAGTAGCCGCCAAGGAGGCCGGCGAGGAGACTGTCGTAGGGTCCTATATTGCAGCACAGCAGAGGGGGCGGAAGTTAGTATCTATCTATTGTCTATTCCATTATGTTTGTCTCTTTGTCTTTTCCGCCAAAGGTAAAGTGCGTGAAGGATAGGGTAGAGTGTAGAATATAAAACATGAGTTCTCAAAAGACTCACCCTCCTTCCCTGGCGTAGAGCCGTAGTGCTTGAGCATGTAGCACGTCAACTTGTAGATCGTGGCGAACTTGGCGAGGTTGCGGGCATGCGTGCGCGTGGCGCGGAAGACGAGGTCGACCTTTTGCCGAAAGGTGCCCGAGCGGAAGAGGAAGACCATGACGAGGGCGTGCGGGAAGCGCACCTTGGCGCCGTAGACGGCGCCGTTGCGCGCTCCCTTTACGACGGCCAGCAGGTCATGGTTCGCCGGGTCGAGGATCACCCGCTCGACGGCGGCCTAGTGAAATTCAAGCTCATATTAACGAGGCTCTTTGTTTTATTTTTCCAGTTGTATTCCTTTGGGATCGCTGGACCGTCTTAAGTCGCCATGTACATAGGCGGTAGGGCAAACGCACCTTCATGCTATCCAGCAGCGCGGACGTCATCGTGCCTCGGCTATTTCAGGGACTTGCTTCGGTCGCTCTTCGAGTCGCGCAAGGGGGAGAGGGAAATAGCGCTATCAGTTACCGGACCATTGAATATGGGAGTTACGATGTATAATCTCTTCGAAAGGTAATTGGAAGTGTGAAATGTAAATGGTGGTAGTTTGAGTTGGAAAGAGATTCATCCAACTCTTGTCGCATCCCGATTCCCAACCGACCCGTCGGCATTAGGGAGCATGTGAGCTCTTTTGTCTCAGTCTCGGCTCAAGAATTCTAGACAGGGGATATTAGTCGCCTTATGCCTAGGTAGGCACTAGAGTTAGCACAGCATTTCCCCGCTGTGGTTAGTAGCATGTGGGACCTCCTCACAAACCCCAGAAACAGCGAAACCTGGCTTCCCTCTATGCTACCTATGACGCACGCAATATTTAATAAGTGGGATTAAATGCGGTGTTGCCATTTACATGTGAAGAGGGTTCAGTCTTGCAGGTTGCAATAAATTTATTCACGGAACACATCTCACATCTCTGCAGTCAACTAAGTGCCATTTCCCATCAGTGCCCTAGAATATTATAAGTGTCTATAATATTAGAATAGTAAATAAATATTCATTATATCGCATCCCCCAATGTATATCATGACTTTATGTATATCAAAAAGGGAACAATATGAAGACTACAGATACCAATATGATCCATAACATCTACAGGGCCACACGAAGTTCTTTAGACTCAAAGCCCTTCAAACACTAGAATCAATAATTGGCAATACTTAGCACTACGAAGATGGCCGGGGCTTTCTTCCTTCGGCTTCATTTGTCTATGCAGTTTGATTGTGTCAAGAGTCCTCTGACTGTTGCTCGTGTGTATTCGGTGTATGTGAACTGTATGTGATTTACAGATGTGAATGTGTGCATACTCCGTCTACCCAGAGCATGAGATGAAAGGCAGTATTACGGAGAGAATATTCCACACACGATTCCAAACCAATGGCTCTCCAGAGGCCGTCTAAGCCGATGCCGCCTCCTCAGCATTAAGAGAGGGCACTCATTTCGAGTTCCTGCTTTTTGTAAGTATAGGTTGCAATAGTAGGAGGTGTTGAGCAAGACCGTGTCTATACGATGATCCAGAAAACTGCTGCCCATCTCAGAAGTTAAGTTCTCTTAAGTAGCACGATTCTCTTTTTCTCTTGAAAATACATGCCTCTGTAGCTCAATCAATCCAGTAGCTACGAATAATGAGGCCTAAAGTAGAGATAACCAGTTGTCTTCACCCTACCATGCATGAGACAACTTCTATCAATTCACACGAAGGGCAGTTTGGTGTTTCAAGTTGTAGCTTACGGGAGCGGGCAAAGATGTTTTTCTTCATAAACAAGTGGTACTATTGCACGACTTCTCTTAGGAGCATAAAAGCCTAGGACCTCAATAAGGTCCTAGAGTTCAAGAGAGTATAGATGAGGGGTCCGTAAGTATATTACTGGTATATTCGTCATCTGATCACTCATGTCACTGGCATCACCGGCAAATATTTGTTAGCATTCTTCTGCCTTAGTAAATTTGCTACGGCAGTTTCAGTTTGTGAATAAAACCCATCCCCAGGGCCAACAACGCACAATATTCAGTAAGTAGCCAAGTTATCACACACACTTTTCTATCTCCATTGCAGTGATAAATTAATCCTGTTCGGTTGAGTTTGGCATAATTCAAGACAGCGAGGGTACTGAACATGAGATACCTCCGCATCTACGATATCCTCAATCCTGAGACGCCCTATGCCATAATCTACGATGTGATTCAAATAATTAGCATATAACATTGCTCATGCTGCTATATTGTATGACTCGCATCCAGTTATTGTTCACGCTGCAGTAGTGTAGTGGTTATCATTCTAGCCTTCCAAGCTTGAGACCGGCGTTCGATTCGCCGTTACAGCATCGCGAGAATTCTCTTTTTGCAAATTCATTATTATTTATCCCACAATATTGTTTGGGTCGGGCCATGAGGTTTTCACATGAGTTGGTGGTTATTGCTGGTAGCTACTCAGCCGTGAGTCGGGCCACGGTGGTTTGCTAGGCAGAGATAATTATTCTTTTTTGGGCTTGGTAAAGACATATGAAACATACAGACACGCGCAAAAGCCCGCCAAAGACAATGACATTAAAATAGAGTTTGCGCCTGTGAATCTGGATGAATTTATATCATAGAGGACCACAAGCGCTTCGCAGGCATTTTGTCAGCATAGACTATTTTAGACTTTACGAGGTTTGTAGAAGAGTAGGCCATGAAACATGTCACCATCCTTTTGATAACAAACAGTAAGGCATATCCAACAAGACTAATTCTCATGTGTGTATATTTAGGTCTATGAAGGCAAATTCACTTTATCCCGTCTTGTCGATCGAACTTCTTCGCGAGAGCATGAAGGAGATTGTGGTGTCATAAACCGCGTTTCTCGATGATAAGGAGTTCTATTACATCTATAAATATGAGATAAGCATGAAGTTCGCTGACTTCGGAGCCAGGACAGCATAACTAGTAAACCCAAGTGAATATCCTAGTATTTCGATTACTTATGTCAAGAGCTTCCCCTAACTCGTATGTGAGGCACTAAGGACTTGTACATGTTGCTTCATTTCTGTCTTCATACTAACTAGTAGGCTGCTAGTAGTCCATAAGGCATCATTGTAGTATAAAGGTAGTGGCCTCATGTTGACATGAGCACAGTTATTGTTCATCGTCAGCATGCCACTGACGAGAAAATAAATCTGTTAAGGCTAGTTATGGATGGTCTTGCCCCTTTAAGATCATACTGAGATAGCCACTGCTACACTGCAGGACCATGGATCGATCATGCGTGAGTGAGATTGTCCTCTCCTTGGAGAAGTTAGCTGTTTGGAGCCCTGATAAAGCCATTTTATTCATATAGAAATAACCAAGTCGGTGTGTCTTAGCACAGGCCGCTCGTCTGTTACGACAAAATATGTGTGATAGAACAACATACCGCAGGCCGACATGTAGAATAGTAGTACACCCGCCTAGTCAAATATTGTTCATCACCTTCGAGCCGGTTATTGGGAACTTAGAGGATAACCACTTGTGTTGTTGGCAGACAAGCTTCACGAGCACAACTCTCCTTACCCTGCGCAGAAAGTGTTAGCCGGGAATACTACCAGTGATCAAAATAACAGTCCGTGTTATGTCACTCAGTTACCTAACTAGAATGTCGTTGAGTTTGTGTAATTAATCGCCAAACATAATACAATATACGTTAGTTACGAGTGACACGGCAGTCTCTCTACGTCACATATCGTGAACCCTCTAAACTAAATGACCTAAAAGCAATAGCAAGGCTAAACCCTCATCTGTCTGAGATAGCCAGGCCGGGCTTAAGGTCGTCTAGTTACTGCTCATTCTCTATCATACGGAAGCATAGGGTAGACGGAGATGATACGGGCGTAGCCACGTTTCAACTATGAGGTACTGCTAGATAGCACGTGGGAGTCACTCGGACGTATCAACTGTTGTTCTCACCGATGAATCTGTTAACACTTGTATTTGATTACAGTAACCCGTCTATGGTGCATTACTCTCATAAGCACAGGGTTATATTTGAGCCGGCTCTTGGATACTGAACCGCGTTAGTACCACCATGTCGCTGTTTATGGCCGTTGCGAGGCTCCATACGAGAACGCAATCTGTAGAAGCAGGCTGAGAAATGGTCCATCTAGCATAGGTATCTTCTCGGCAGGAACGGAAAGGTATGCTTAGATCCGTCTCGATCCGCATTATCTGGGTTAGCTAATCGCCATTAGAAGTCATTTGTCTCGATAATTGGATGAAATCGGATGGAGAACTGCCTGCCTCTAATGAAACTCTTAAAATCTCACATCTTTTTGCCACCAGTTAGATATCCATCCTAGCTCTGATCCGTCTTTCCGCGCGCATCAAGCACTTTTTTTCTTTGTATCACAAGAACACACCCATGGCAACGCCCGGAGTTGAAACAAGAAGGCTTCGTTCAAATCTCGGCCGATACCATCTATCCGGTATCAAATATCCTATCCTACCTTACATCCGTAAACGGTAAAACATAAACAGATCAAAGTGGACACTGTGAGCGGTGTAGATACCGAATTCATCATTTTTGCTTCGGAGGGGACAATCCAATCACATGACAGAATCGACAGCGGACTCTATTCTTCTTTTCTCGTAGTTTGTGCTACCTACGCTTTTTTTTTTTTTTTTTTTTTTTTGGTTTGGACCCTGTCTTCCGCAGCAATTCGCCACCACAGTTCGTGTTATCAAATTTGTACCAGACTTTTTTTGTTTTGTTTTGTTCGGAGTTACCTGCCTAGACTACACGTCTGTTTACTTGTGATACCTGTCTAATCTTACCGTCTACGTACTTACCTACCTATCCGTCCGGACAGAACCGAAAGATACAGCAGTACCTAATGGTTAGTTCCATTTCGAAGCCCCTCTACCGCAACGTCCCGCCGCCACTTCTAGAACGGGCGTGGCACTTGTAGACCCTTGGGCGGGAAATGATAGCTCTGAAAAGCCACAGGTATTCCAGAACCATAGGTGGTGGTAGGTGAAACGAGCCCTTTCTTTCCGATTTTCTTTCTCCTGCCACACATAACGCCACGTCCCTGAACCAAGAAATCGATAGATTCGGTTACCGACTAGAGCAAAGGAAGGAGATGGCATGATCACCGGCGCGTTGCCGTGGCACATGTCTGTCTGGTATGCCATACATAACCCTCCATATAGTATAAACACATGTGAGAAATGATATCTGTAAGAAGGGCTCTTTTCTCTCTGTCTCTTCCTCTCTCTTACTCTCTTACTCTCTTGATTGGCGGACTTTTGACTTTTATGTAATCTAGACTCATCGAAGACGCAAAGTTCCGCGCAATCGTAACAGTCGGTTCCGTAGGTATCCAAGGATTGAGATGTAAGATGTAATAAATTGTATGTCGTGTATCTGTACCACCTTCCTACTCGAAAGTGCCGATGAACGACAAGTAACCGTTCATCCATACGCCACTAGCAACAAACAACTTCTACGTACAGCTCACCACATCCAAATACTTACCTTACATACACACATAATCAGAGACCCGGCTGGGTGGCCGACTCTTGCTGCTGACACTGTAGGTAAGCATGTATATGCATGCGTAATGTATTGTATGAAGGGGCCGAAGGGACTCCTACCACGTGTTATTACAGTTTCTTTTCACTATGGGACCATACAGAATACATACATTACATGCTTTATGGCTAAATGTAGAAAATCAAATAAGTAAAGCAAAAATCGGAGTGCCGGGGCTATTTTTCCTGGGGGCTCACGTAAGTGAGTATGTAACATACATTAGTGACCTTTTATCTTACTGTTCAAATCTTCGTCACCTTGCCTATACGGCGAACCCAAGGTTTTTTTTTTTTTTTGGCCTGTCTTTCTTTCTAATACCCACCTACCTATCCAGCATCCGCCTAGGTGGGTAGCCTTAGTCAGAGTATATATCAATCATTACCGGAGATTGAAGAATGTAACCCAAAAACTTCATGATCACGATTGATTGATGAAGTTGGGGGTCTCTATCTAGCTATGTTGGGTGGCGAGGCTAGACAGCAAAGAAGATGAGTCAGATAATAAGAGTGTTACCAATAAACTGAAAAGAGCACATGTACAGCATACAGACAATAGAACGCACACGAGAGACAGTATGAGAAAAGAAACAGAAATAAGGGTCAATAATGATCGTCTACCTAGGCTACGTATCTATTTTTTCTACAACGAGTGGGTGAGTGCATCAGCCAGATATGCCGCGTGGTAAGAGAGGCGGCGAGCCTCGCAGCCACTGCCGCCAAACTTCTTTCAACAGCGGCGTCAAGAAGAAGAAGAAGAGCTTGTACCCCATGTTAGGAGTGACATCTGACGGTCTGGAGATACATACAGTACTAGAGCTGCAACAAGCTACTCATCGCCGCCATAGATCTACATACCTAGACCGTTCGCCCACCATTTGTTCAATAACTGTTCGGTCTAGAGAAACGAGTAAGTAGGTAAGTAAGCATCCACACAGACACACGACTGAGTTACCGAACGATAAGGTAGGTTGGTAGTCTTCTCTATTTGACACTTGCTTTGCCGTTCAGGCGTCCATCTATCGATTCCACTGTAACATACCAGTCAGTCATCGGACCATATCAATCAATCATTCAGCCTCAGGTGAAGCACACACACACACGCACACACCACATACTCTGCCGAGCCGTACCGTTATCGAGAAGCGTGGCTTCCGAAAAGCACGGACGCACACTTCCACACACACACACACGTACACAAATCGGCCCCCAAGACGTTATTATGCCAAGGCTTCATGATGTCAATTACTTGCTTTGCCGACCAGTAAAAAAATTCCTTAAAAAAGAAATAATTCTCGTTGTATGCCGTAGATAGATGTATGTACTATGAGGGCATGGTCTAGAGGTTGCTTTGCTGACAGAGCCAAGCTACGGCTGATTTTGTCGTGCTGCTGGTATTTTTCGCCAAGTGTAGGGTCAGCATCTTATTAAGAGTTGTACAGCTGTATGTAGGTCGTAGATAGATGATAGGCGGACCGGTTTGAGTAGAGTCTCTACAGCATACACGACGGTGCCGAACTGTCAGACCATTCTCTACATTACACACATACCGACCTACAGTACGTGTTAGCGTTGTGGTGTTGTATGTATGTAAGACGGACATACATAAAAGAAAAAGCCAATCAATAAATTGATGATTCCCTAGAAAGAAAGAAAAAACCGCTTTTCGCTTCCGCTTCCGCCTGAAACAATTGCGAGCGATTGCTACCTTTTTTTTTGGTTCCCTCTTTCTTCCTTTCGAAGCCCCTCCATCCATCGGTAAAGTAAAGTAAAGTAAAGACCCCATAGATTGGATGCCTAACGGGGTACATAATGTAGGTATGCTATGTAGGTACGTAATGATGGATCTGCACGAGGCGGCGAGTATTTCGCTGCCCGTAATGGCAAGATGCCTACCTATCAGCCGTTCCGGGAAACGTAAAGCATGTATGTATGTATGTATGCATGTACCATACATAGGACCAGATGCACTCCAGAAAAAATCGGGGTTGACGGCAAACTGAGCTCTTGGCCTTCCTCGTTCGTATCTCCTCCTCCTCCTCCTCATCCTCATCACCATCATCACCATCATCACCATCCCCGGTTTTTGCTTGGTATGGAGCACCTCACTGGTTTCTATGTAAATCCCAAAAAGGACATAAAGTAGGTAATCGACAAGAATAATAAGAAACAAGAACAAGCCAAAACGAGCTAACTGTCAGCTCGCATACATACTTCATACTTACACCTACCTTTCATAGGCGGTTAAAAAAAAAAGGTAGTATGTATCTAGTAGATTCCGTCTGTCCTTCTATGTTAGGCAACTATTGGAACCTGGCCGCTACCGTGCATGAACGAGCGATGGATTCAACTTGGATGCAGGTTCATGGGTACGTATGCAGGTAAGTATTTGGGAGGATTTTCCCTGTGTGACGGCAGTTCAAATCAAGGTGATCTGCAAGGACGAAAATACGCATGCCCACCCACCCACCTACCTAACTGACCTCTTTGACTCTCTCTAGACTGGACTACCTATCTGCCTCTTACTCCTTTGGAAGTCCGGGTCAGAGTGTGGGGAGGCAAGAGAAGGACAGGATGAGAGAACCCGAAAATCAAGGCTAGGCTGCTGATGTAGACTACTGCACAGTTGGCTGCAATGTCCACGCGCAACTTACAGCATACTTACACTGCACCCTCTCAGTTGGGTTTTACTTTGCTCCTGTTAGGGCAGGTCAAGTCAAGAAGTGGTAGTAGTAGGAGCTGCTTGCATGCATATGCACGTAACATCGTGCGCTCGAGCTAAGCTAAGACGTGCAACTCTATTGCATATCTTTCTTTCTATGAATATAACACATCCACGTCCACATAGCCATAGACGTAGATTATGTATGTCAGACACATGGCAACTTTGCCATGAAAGCGGCGACGACCTATCAGCGTGTGTGTGGGATACGGCGCTCCAAATGTACGACATACGGGACTGGTGTCTTGCGTGCTCATCAGGGTAGGTCAGATGGCAGTTTTGGCGAAGCTTGGACTTCCATGTATGTGCTGAGAATGAGAACGAGTCCTGTCTGATGGAAGGATTCCACCAAGATCTTCTTTTCTGTTGCAACGAAGGAATACCTGCTCAGAATGGCGGCAAGAGCGGAGCGGAGCTAAAAGAATGTGCACATACGTACGCGGGGACGCTGATGGCTGTTGACAGCCTACAAAAAGTAGGTGATTATCGTTATTAGTGTTCGTGTTTAGATATGTAGATGGGTGAGCAATATGCGGACTATGAAGGAAGATAGACATGTACTTAGGTACTTTGAAGCTTGCTGCGTCGTCTATCTTTCAGGCAGCTCTTTTTTATTTTTTATTTTTATTTTTCAATAGGAAGTTTCAGGTTCGTGCTTCGATTGACCACTTCACATGTGCGCTTGGTGAAAGTTGATCGACTGATCGGCATCCACATTGCTGCAAGTTACCTCCCTTACCTCGGCCAAATCGTTTTGATTCAAATTGATGATGGCGTCTGTCTCGTTTTAGCATGTTTGCCAAATATGCAATTAGAAATAACTGTGTTAAGGTATTGTTACTTGTGGTGTGTTGCTTTTGCTATAATTACATTCATCGTTCGGGGCGTCCGTAAGTTGTCCCATCCGACAGGTAAGGAGCAATTAGCTAGGAACTGAAGTGACCGAAATTCCCGGATCGTAAGGAAGACCGAAATATTAGAATCTGCATGTCTGAGGCCCAGCCTGCAATTGTCTTAGGCAAGTGCGTGTAGTACCCTGCCCGTCTTACGCTTAAGTGCTCCTAGGTAGGCGTACTGGAGGGTAAGTATGCTTCTAACGGTGGATATAATGGTAAAGCAGGTGTATTTGCCTTGCATATATGCCTGCGTGTACGCAAGAAGTGTGTCACATTTCCAACTGCAGGTGTGCGCTTTACTGCCCTTACTGCGGCCGACAAAAGAGGCATGAGCGCAGACATTGTATGCAGCTAGTGCTGCAGGTGGTTCCCTCTCGGGATTCTGCTGTGTCGCTCTTTATTCGCTGTATTCCAGCGTTGCAGGTTGCGGTTGCGGGTTGCGGGTTGCAGCACTGCGAGCTCTGGGCTGTGGGATGCAGGCTCGTGGTTCTCGTGGCTCTATGTCGCAACCAAGGAACGGGACGTTGTTTCAGCTTTGGGGTAACCTATATGTGGACGTGCGCACTCGACTATAACAAAAGATGCATATGATATATAGGATATATCCGTAGCTGATCTTTTGCTTCTGTACGTGCGCCCGGGCTCGGGCCCCCGGGCTGCAGGACAATTCCTGCGCCGCTGGAGAGGCCGTAGGACACCGTAGAACCGCCAATACCAAGCATATCGGAGCACTAACCTCCACCACTATCTACCACCACCATGCATGCTTGTGTTTAAGACAGCTCCGTGGCAGCAGGGCCGCTACGCGCCATTCATTGGTGGGGTCGTACTGCACACGGGGACCTGTTACGTGGTAAAGGGTTTGTGTGATACACTGATAACATACCTAACCTACAGCAGCGTATGCTGTCCTCTCTCCGATTGAGCAGCAACTGCTAGAGCCCCGCACTATATCGGCTGGCGATACTCCAAGATGCAAGCTCATCAAGAAGTGATGCCATTACTAGGCCCGCGAGCGACCGCTGCTCGAGTCATGTTAGCGATCAGTCTATCGGTGATACTACCGCCTTGGAGAGACTTGGCCTGATCGGTTTAAACTATGCTAGTTGGTGGTGTCATTTGTACGCCGTTTCCGGCGAGGACCCTGAGAGCTGCGATGTCAGTGTTGAAGCTGTCGCCTCTGACGTCTCCAAGAAAAGGCATGTTTCACCATGGTTGTAAGGTTTGATTGATGTTTATGTGGTGGTATGCATTGTGCTAGGTCCATGAGCACGTGAACGAAAGCCACATGGTGAAGACCCTCTCGGGGTCATTAGTTCCTGAGACCTTTTCTGCATGAAATTGCACAGCACGTGTGGGTAACCAGATTTACTATTAGGCAGGCAGTCTACAACTTGAACACCTAGAAATTGGGGATTGGAATAAAATTGTGCGCTACTCTCTTTCCTTTAGTATTATCTACTACTTTTATAATAAGACCGAGAGCCTCGCCATTAGATAATTTGACTATACTTTCTGTAGATAGCTACCGGCAGGCTGCCTAGTGCACTACGGCCGGAACTTCTGTCGGTGCTGGTAGATATTTAAGTTTGGACTTTGGTCAAATGTTGCCAATGGAGAAGCACCAAAGCACCATATGATAGTTGCATTTCTTGGGTTTCTAGTCTGCTCGGTAGTTCGACTATTGGCCCACGACAATGCTCAATCTTGACTATTCTCTCAACACGGTCCAAATTAACGACCACTAGCTATTATCGTTGGTTATGCAGCCAGGTCTGCCCAGCCTGTTCCTCAACACATACTAGCCAACGTTGGCTTAACGCCATATCGAAACTGGTTTTAGTGAAAGATGAAGATCTGCTTGATGAAAGGTACCCCGAGGAACTTTCTCTCGTTCTAGACTGCGTACTGTATAAGTAGCGGGGTGGTGGATGAGGATGTACTGTGCTGTACCACCTTGACCGAGTCTGTGTACGTACAACGCTCTAATACCATACCCGTGGCCCCCAAGATTGAAGAACAGCAGTATTCGACTAAACAAAGCCGGTGTGCCATTTTAGGACGTGTCTTCTGGAAAGGGATTAGCGCACCTGATTCACTCTGGAGTCCCGTCTCACGATCGCCAAAGGCTTAGGACTTTTTTCGACCGGGGGTGGAAGCAGCGAGATAGCGGTGTCAGCCCCGGTCACCGTTGCGTATTCACAGTTGACCGGGTTTTGGTACGATTTGCGGTTCATGCAAGTTTCATGTTTGATGACAGACACGTTTAAAGGCTTTTGCAATGCTGCAAGGCGTGTGTATAGGTCATTGGTAACCCTGGTCACGTATGGAGCCTCGCAATGTTACCGAAGCCTTGTTTGTTTATCTTTTCCTAGCTGTCAACATTGCAGCCTCAACGTCGGTCCATGTCTATGGTACTGGGAACACTAGGGTGGCCTAAGCTGCTGCTGCGTTCTGCAGACGCTCGGGTCATTGGGAAGGCTCGGTGGAGTTCGGCAAGAAAAAAGGGTTTCGGTGGTTCACTTGTACCACGCAAAAAAGCTCCGGGAAGAAAACAACATGGATATGTCGAACGATGTAACGCATAGTAATGTAAGTCTTTGGGATGGCTTGAAAGATGGCTGCGAAAGTTTGGTAGACGCGTGGATTTTGCGTGGGTTTTGGTGGATAATGACAGGCCTTGTTACCTGTAACGGTATCATGTAGGTAATGGAAATTCGTCGGCAGGCCAGCCGGTTATCGTGATAATTATCACCACAATACATACGTAGTTACTGGTAGCGATTGTCACCAAGTGGCGCCGGAATCTCTGGGTTTCGAAACCGGGGGATGGTTGGTTGATCATTGGCGTTAGGATTTTTGCCCGTTTGATGAGATAATATTGTAGATCAAATCGTTTGCCTTCCCGTCATCTGCTCCTTGGCAGCAAAAAGCTAAGGGCAGGCAAGGGTTTGTATGCTGTACGGTACAAAACATGGTGGCGGACAATATCGAGAAAAGACTGGCTCCTTGAAACCATGCAGTATGTCCGGGCTGGCCACAGAGAAGCACAGAAGCCTTCGAGAAGAATGGGGCCATTAGTTCGGACCTTGCATTAGTGCCGGGCTAGTACAATGGGGAAGAAGGGTTCTGGATTGCTATGTACTAAGTACAGTATTCAAACAGTGTAGGGGACTGTACCGCACTGATTCTGGACACGGACCAGGAGATAGACCAAGGGGCCACTAATAAACCTGGTGACTGGAAGGAGCTGTCTGCTAAGGGACTAGGGTCGCTGTGGGTTCCTGACCGGTTCTGCCTCCGGGTGGCTTGAGAAATTCCTGGCCATGCCTAGCCCAGGGCAAGAAGCCAGGCTAGATAAGACCGTAGCAGAATCCGCAGCAAGGACCTGGTTTCTCAGAGAGCTCACCGTGTATTTGAACATAACAAGAGATCGTCGTCCTTACAAATAAATTCAAGTATGCATGCCCGTCCTTTCGACAATTGAATAATCCCGACTTCAGTATACCCATACGAAGCCTCTCTACTTAAGTAGACTTGTGTACATAGACTGTAACTGGGGCTGGATGTAATTTTGGTGTTAATTAGTAGTAGATAATAGTAGACTCTTAGTACGTTTGGCGAAGACGAAGACGACCTTAAATCTCTTGTTTAATTTATGCCAAATAAGTGCTGAGTAAATAGTAGTTATCATACAGTACGATCTATAACATGGGATTTTGACTTGGGTAGCGCAATTCACCACTATGATGGTAGCGAAATAATACCGGTCAGTTTGCCCGGTCATGGAATAGAACTTCCTGGTGGAAGTCTCGGGGAAGACTACATGTGGTATTTCCTTATCGAGACTTCTGCATGAATGCAACATTGATGCCCGCTTGCCTTCCTTGCTATTACTAACGTGACGTCGACTTCGTGTAGACGCAAAAGTGAATTTGCCACGTTATTTGAATACGACGTTGCTTAAAAAAGAACACTTTCTGCGTGCCGGGGTTAGAGAGCTGATAAATGCTGCGACATATACCTGTCGCTATCTCTATGCAGCTGTTTTACGAACTGTGAAAGGCCCGAATTGGGGGGGAGGGGAGGGAATTGACTGACTTAATTACCTACCTATCCAGTAACGATAGAGAAACAGGGCAATTGTGATTGGTTCATTGACTCTAAACCGACCAGGGACAGAGCCAAGAGGCCGGCTTCTAGAAATTTTGTTCGGTTGCATTTCAGGCGAGTGATAGTACCCTCCTAGTAAACTGATATTCAATTCTCATGTAACTACAATACTGCTGTAAATACCAAGGTATGCATTCAACGAGAGGTTGAGTCGCAGATATGAGCTTTGATAGATATGCTAAGAATACCAGTGTCTACGTAGTCCTATCTAGCTCATCGTATTTACTCATCTCTCCCACGTAGTATTTCTATTACTTTGTTATGCGGCATACTTAACCAGCAGCCTACCATATGCTGTACCTATAGCTACTAGGTATGTATGTATACTCTTTTTTTACGTGTATAGCTAATCAGCTCCGTTAGGTGGTGCATGGATTCTCTTACTACATATTTGTACTCTGTACTGTAGTGATTACGTAGATGGTTCCCGGATCTTTCCAGGTTGCGCATAGGAAAGGAATTACTCCAATCTAACTTGAAGCGGTCATTGAGCGGTGTACGGAAACTATGGTCTAGGGTGTCCCCGTCAAGCACGCTATATTAATACGCATTTGCAAAATCCGGGGGAATAATCCTCACTGTAGCAGACTGTTCCTAATACAGGCCTTGTCTCCGGTTCTTTGCATCCAACAGGTACGGGAACCTATCCGACTACATACCTGGCATGGTATTCTGATGAGCAGAAGCCGGTGGTCCGTTTAGAGAAGTCAGACAGAAAGAAGAGAGAAAAAAAGTTTAATATGAATGAAGTGTGAGAGTATACGCAATAGTTTACAAAATTGCGGCTATGTGTCATTCGACAGCAGGCTGTCACAGTGCTGCAATATTGAGCCTTGCGAACATCATTCGCTCAGGTTCTCTCGTACAAGGAATACTTATCAACGGACGAGTTTCTGAAAGTGGGATTGCCGACGTTGCACTCTACCAGTAGGTATGGAGCTATCTGGATATTTCACCGCGGCTGAGTGCCATCCAAACCATCGGTATTTTTCAAAATTAACTGATAGTGACCGCCTATGTAGAATTTGCACTTTTAGCCTGCGCTGGAATTTCACATGGTCCTCTTCCTGTAGGTACTTCGGCATTGCGGCCTGCACATCGGTATTGCTGGGTAGTACTGGGCAGAACTGGGTATTTATCTTTCACCCGTCGATAATAGGACTTGATATTGCCTATGTCATCTCGCAGGAAAGCTTTGTTTGAAGTTTATTGATTGGCGTGTCCCGGCTATTCTAATAAACCATATGCTGTACCGTATCTCCATCACAGCACAGAGGATTGTTATGCACCAATAAAACGTGGGTAACATTTTTTGTTCTGTAGCCACTTTGTGTTCCTGCAGAAGAATGCTGCAGGCACAAATTTCGATATGCAAGGTACAGAACCACATATGCACGGCCTCGGATTGGGTCGACGAGCCCAAGGGTGATAAGTTGTACCTCGTCCACTCAGCTACATACATCATGTACCTGCTCATCTGGCGGTGACTTGTCAATACTGCAGTATGCATACTACCTACACCTGTGCCTACATACAGCCAGTACTTAGAGTACACTCAGTCTCCCTTTTTCAACTTTATCTCTGTAATGGGTTATCCCCCCACCCTTGCTACAGTATACTCTTTCAGTCCTATCGGTTATGGCATAGGTATGCATGTATTTTCACGTTCGGTGGCAAAATCCTTTTGGAGTTGGAACCGGAAGAAACTCTGGCGATCTATAGAAATACTATTATAGACTAAGAACAAGCGAGGTCGAAGGGTAGCTGTACAGTAGGACAAGGACATTAGGGTCTCTGCTCAGGGTTTCCTACCAGATTTTAACGAGCCGGAAGACTTCCTTGTGACAAAAGTTATGGGGGGTTTCGAGAAGGACCCCGGAAATCGATTAGCGGTGGCTGTTTGAGAACTAGAAGAGAACAAAACGCTGCTGCAAGTATGTATTGAATACAGAGCCGAGGTACCCAAGAGCATCTGGACAAAGCTGGTGAATTGACTTAGCGTTTTGCGTCCTTGGAGGACATAGCCTTCCGCTTCAGGAAGTGGTTGTCCGATGCAAACCCACCTTGTTGCGAGTGCAAGAGAACCTTGATATACATAGTTGTATATGGACAGTAGATAATAAGATTAAGCCTAGATGCCCCTCAATTTCAAGTACATAATACTTATTTTAGGAAGCGTTGTAATACGAGCAACCAACGTATAAGTGACATACTAGTTGTACTTATATACTCAACTTAAAAAGCAGTAGTGTATGCTGTAGTACGTAGTAGCACTACTACTACTGCTCCTCCTCCTACGACCAACACGATAAGCTCGGACAGCGTGCCTGCATTAGCACGAGCATAGCACGATAATGAAACACACCATTAGCATTACCAGCGCAATCATATACAAGAGATTCTCAAAAATAAATAATGATCTGCGTGGTTTCACGTGTGCCGGACGACAATCTAGTTTTGTAACAGCTGTCGATGCCGTGCATGGTTTCCTGAAGAGCGATCACAAATGGCGGTCGTGGGGGGGCCGAAAAGCCTCACAGTTGAAACTTGGGTATAATAGTGGCGCAAATTATATGCCACTATTTCTGTAGTAATTGAATTCGAGTAACTACAAGCTCAACACTACGCTTGCTAGGTTATGACCTAACCTTTTGAATTCCCTGGTAGTCAGAGTGCACTAATAGACATACGCTTTATAGTCCAACATTTTAGTAATTGATAGGTGACTACAGAGCTGCTGGTGTGATGAGTTCTGGAGATGGGCTATACACAGTACCGGTAGACAAATTATTGTGTTAAGAGGCGGCTCGCTCGCCTCTGAGACCAGTCGCGGAAGCACCCGTGAGATGATTGGGTACCAGGTACCATTCCATTTCAGTTCCTGGCATTGGGAAGTATACCGTATGGCTGGCTCAGCGGGAGAAAGTGCAGTGCGGCATTCTTCCCGGAGAACTGAAGGAACGCTATTTACACCGTGGTCATTGCACCCGATGGCTGGCGTTCTCTATTCCCGTTATATGCGGATATACACTGTAATTTTGCAGCGTCAGGCCTTCCTGCTAGGTACTCGGTTGTGGTGCAACGGTTCGTCAATGCAGAAACCTTGACCCCTTCGGAGAACGGAAGCAATAAAAAGCAAATTGAAACGCAGGGTTGGTGATGAGAGAGGATCTATCCGTTGACGGCTGACTCTTTTTTTCTTCTTAGACTAGCGCCTGTCAGAACTCTGTAATGATGAGGGACTGCACTGTATTTTTCAATATCGTCCAATTTTGCCCGCTAGAGTCCCTCGCTTAGGCAGGTACTGCAGTATAGCATGCATGCTTTTGGGTGCTGAGAAGGGCTAGAAGTCGGCATCCGGAAGCAAGTAGTATACATACATACTTACCTACCTCTGCAGGCATCTTGGATGCTGTCCGTCTGCAACATACCGATATCACATACAGCATACATACAGCAATATTTGATCTTTAAGTTGCTAAGCCTTTGTTTATGTAGACTGCCTGGCATGCACATGAATAAGAAATCTCAGGCACAATACCGTATTATGCAGAGGATGATAGAATTTCTATATCGAACTAAGCGTGTGTATACTGTTTCCCTATCGAAGTGTGATAGATGTGCGCTTTCTGATGATTGAGGCGACGCCGTTGCCGTATCGCGGTTGGGATATATCCTATTAGAGTGCTGTTAACCTTGTCTTGCAAACGCAAGTCGGGTTTAGATAGACTTGATGGAGGGGAGCTTCCGGCTGGTATTGGCTGTTGGAGCTGATGATGCTAAATTCTTTAACCGCCTTAAAGTGTGATATACAACCTGTATGCTGCACAGCACACTTTTTTGTCTGCATCTCATCTCTTCCTCTCTATCTGGCGTCTGCTGAAAGAGGGTGATGGGCACCTATATGGCCAAAGGGCGCCACGGCAATGCAATAGCAACTGTTCCTATCGCGACGTCATGTCACGGGTCTACTTGGCTGAAATGGAGAGTTTCGGTACGAGACTTCCTAGAGTGCCTGCACCCTATAACAGTCTATATCAGCTGCTTTTTAAGAAACATCTTAAGTACCATCGAGCTGATACAGCATGCACACCTAAGAGTGCTAAGAGTGCTACGCCGGTTCACCCTGGACACTGACCACTCACAGTGGTGAAGCCAGCTCTCTGCTTCCTATTCGTGTGTCTGCCCACCTGCGCGCGGCCAGTCATATCGTGCAGACGAGAAATCCTGATCACTCGCCGCTTCATCTCACGGTTACATTCATTCACCCACAACATGTTTTCCTTCACTCAGGCAGAAATCTTCACGCCAGCTCCACTGCAACTTTGTAAGCCTAATTGTCGTATCAGGATCGGTTGCGAAGCAGCCTCTATAAGCCGGGCCCCGAGAAGGAATGCTGAGTAGGCTGCCGAATTGTTATTCTTAGCAACTTACGACAGTAGTGTCTCCGTCCCTCCCTCTCTTTTCCATCGTTGTAACCATCGTCCATTTCGTTTCAATTGTAGCGATAGTATTCAAGGCATGCCATCCAGACTGGCAAGAATCATCTGTCGGGCTATTGGTACCGATGCTACATTGTTTAAGACAGCGAGGAAGAAAAAAAAAACGTTGACGGGAATTTAGGAAGGGTTTCGGAGGGGTTCTACAACCAGAAACCTGCCATGTGACCCTCACCTTGTTCACTTATTCTTTCATTCCCAAGAACTATGGATTCTAACGATGAAAAAGGTTGATGTTCGACATCGTTGGTTAAGGTAAAAAAAGCACGTGTGATTAGGCGAGGACATATGCTGTATCTAGACATGTGTCTTTGATTCTCGGCGCCAGTTCCTTACATTCCATTCGGCTCATCTTGCGAATCACACAACGGCTGGTTGGCTCTTACGAGGTCAGATTGAGAGCTAATACAACAGGAACCGTATGTTTCTCTGCGTCGCGCGCAAAGGCTGGTCGGCCTCCAACAGTGACTGGCTGTGCAATGTTGCAGCCGAAAGACAGCGTCATTTGCAACTAGAAGTGCCCCGGCAAAAGACGGGTTATGCAATTTGTGTGGCTCGTCTTCGTGCTGTGGTCAGCGGCATAATCCACCTATCACAGGGACGGGCTTATGCATGCGTGTTCTAACCATCCCACGAAGTCTTGCACACTTGTGCAGCTTCGACCATTCACAGCCAGAATCTCGCCTGTTCTGTAGAAGAGATAGCATGTCTACAGACCTACAAGGCTCTTGGTAATAAGTAATATGCGGCCGGCACCAGGGGAAAGAAGACTGGTAGGCGCTGTTGGGCGCCATCTCCCTGTGCCAAAGTATGCCCGTGACATAGGCAGAATAGCTAACTCATTCGTGCTATGGTATTACATATCATCTACCTTCCTGCCTTGCTACATACTTATCACTTATTACTAGAGTAATGCTCAATGCTACTTGTACCTACCTGATTACAAGTGGGCAATAACAAGTCGCCCCGGTGGGTGTAATAAGATGAAGTCTATGCTATGTAGGTATGTTACGTGTCTAGTTGGCCACATCAGAGCCTATTGAATACCTAACCTAGTGGTGCAATGAGAAGAGGCACTGGGGGAGACACTACCGTAGGAACTATGGTTGGACTAAACCGCTCTTATCACCCAAGGACTACTTAACCTAGGTAGTACATAGTATGCAAGACAATCCGTCTCCCAGGTACGTACCTCTCAGGCTCTTCTCACATTGCCAGATGTGGGCTTCATGCGAGGTGTCGTATGGGGTTGACAACCCAAGTGGTGTGGGCGACGGAGCTGGTTGGACAGTTGAGCACACGCCAGGCAAAACGCTACAGAGAGTACTTATGTATCTACCGGTGGGTGGTACCTCGTCCTCTCTGTCGCTACTGTTGTTGCTCGACTTGCTCTCTTTTCTGCCTCTCCACCCCCTGTGCTGTAGACTGCAACGCTGCTTATCCAGATTTAGAATCGAGTGGTGGCTGCGCCCACGCCGTTCCCACTCGAACAGAACATACCCACAACCACCCACAGCACCAGCCAGGGCCGTATCCACAGCCGATCCACTTCCTCATCTGATGTTTCCGCGTCTCTGCCCCAGACATACCGACAGGGATTCCATTTTGTCTTCTTGCCAAGATTGCCCCTCTGTTCCTGTCCAGTGTGGGCCCGGGTCCCTTGTCAGCTTTTCCCCAAGTAAGACATTGCATGGGTCGTAGTGGGCTCTCGTCTTGGGTCCGGTTCCCATTCCATCCGCTGGCCGTCGAGTGTCTATCGATGGATGGTGTGGATTGTCTGGCGTTGATCTGTCACCGACCTCTTGTACATATCCTCCAAGGTCCCCTTCGACCTGGTCCGTTCTCTTCTCCAGCCTGTGATCGACAGTCCGGTCAATCGTACTTGTAGAGTGGTTTCTCTTTCTTCTTCAAACCTTATCGGTTTCTTTCATTTTTGTGACTCGACTTTTTGGAACTATTCGGGGCCTATACTCGAACTTCCTTCCCTTCATTTTATATAGTATACAAAGTTGGATCTCATCTCTAGTCCTTCGCCCCCTCCGTAATCGTCACTTTCGGTGGTCAAGACCCCTCCGGAGCCAAGGCAATTGTACAACAAGATAGCAAGATCCCAACCGAGTCCCAATAGCCAGACCGCTTGCTCAAGCAAGTCTATTCATGACTGGCGTTCACTCATTCCTACCTGGAACCGAAATCACCATCATTAGGCCAACCGCCCACGAACGACACACTGTATAGTACCAATTACATATAGTATACTTAATAATCATAAAGCAAACGACGAGCGGGCAATAATCGAAAGGAACCAATCCAAAGCAACAGAAACCACCGTCTATAATACCATCAGGTTGGTTGAAAGGTCAGATCGCAAGACAGCTCGACGAACGACTAATACGTGTGTTGAAGCCACCATGGACCACAACATGATGAACGCACAGATGGGACAGGCATCGTTCTTCTATTATACGCCAGACCCCAACCCAGAGAACCGGCAGCATGGACACTTCAGCCAGCACCCGGGATTCCAGCAGATGCATCAGCAGCACATGTATCCGATAGTCCCTACGCTACCCTCGACGCCCATCTACTCGCGCCCCAACTCGTCCTCATCGCAGCAGGCTGTGCCCGTCAAGATGTTTGCCACGGTACCCAGCAACGGAACACCTCAGAGGCCGAGTAGCTTCATGGCTGGACAGCAAGGGAAGCTAATCCTGGAGACCGAGTTTTGTGATAACGAGTCGTTCTACTACCCGGCCACGCCGCCGTTGTCGACATCGGGTAGCTCGATGGGAAGCCCGGCTCACATGCAGGATGTCTTGTCGACGCCTTTGAACCCGATGTTTTCTGGCCTCGATGGTTGTGAGATGTTAAAGGGTGAAGACGAAGCCGCAGTATCACAGTCTCCAGAGAATCTGGACTGGTCAAGCTACGGATCACCATCGGTCACGCCTGGTAAGTCTTGCAACTTTTCAATTCTTGCACTTTTGCATTATGGGATTTAAAGTTTGGTCGGAACACCTTGTGCCTGCCTACACGATTGGTCGAGTGCCCGATCATGTGTATCAAACGTTGAATAATGGGGAGTACAAGAAACTTGCTCTGTACTTGGGCGATCGTTTAAAAGTTGGGAATCGGCATGAATGGAAGGGGAGAAATCGGCAAGATTGATTTCATTGTTGGAAGGGAGAAAAATTACCATGTTAGCAGCGGGGCTTTTTTCCATCCCATTCATTCCCATGATGAGAAATTGAGGGTTCTCTTGGAACTGGATCAACCAAATTCGTCGAGATTGCGGGCGCTAATTAGCGGCGTGGTGCAGTGTACCTACACCAGTTACAGGCGCCTCAGACAGGGAAGAAGATTTCGCTTAGCGCCAACACCTCGGGCGACCTCCTTCCTGCCAACAACACCTGCACCACTCCCACCACCACCACTGCACCTGGTACTACAACACCCACTGCCTATAGCACTACCGCGGACAGCTTTAATAACCTTGTGACAGCTTCATATGCACCGTCATCCTCGTCCTCCATTTCTTGCCCTTCTCTCTCGCCATCGCCCTCCCCAAACTGCGAGAACCTCGACTTCTGTGATCCCCGCAACCTGACCGTCGGCGGCATCGCTAATCCCACATTGGCGCCTGAATTCTCCTCGCCGGCTGCATTGGAGCTGGAAGTGTTCAGGGGTGAGTCCGCTGGCAAGGAGGAGACCACGCTGTCTGTACCCTTTGATTTCGGCGCTGTCGTGCACGACGGTCTGCCCCCATTCGAGGATATTTCCGATTTGGAATCCGAGGACGACTTTGTGAGCCGCCTTGTCAACCTAGGTGAGCAGCCATCGACGGAGTGCAACAAGAGATCGCGCTCCGCAACCTGCTCCACAACTTTGTCTCTAGGCAACGACGCTTTCCTGGCCGAAGGTAGCTTCGACTACGAAGACACCACATCTTGTGCAGTGACCGGTCTGCCCAGTCAATTCTCCGACGAGGGTGCTCACCAAGACAAGAAGCTGAAGAAGTCAAAGGATTGCCGGAAATCTGGGCCCGTCATGAACATTGCCGCCGATTCTAGCTCTGGTCAAGAGCAGAAGCAGGGTTCTGCTGCTTCGAATGAGACCAGCAATACCGATGACAACAAGGCGCCTGGCAGCGATGCTGCAGGTTCCGCATCAGGTCCCCTCCCTGCCCCGGCTAATCGCCGTGGTCGCAAGCAGTCGCTCACAGAGGATCCTAGCAAGACGTTTGTCTGCGAGCTCTGCAACCGCCGCTTCCGACGCCAGGAACACTTGAAGCGTCATTACCGCTCTCTTCACACACAAGACAAGCCCTTTGAATGCAACGAGTGCGGAAAGAAGTTCTCCCGCAGTGATAACCTGGCTCAACACGCTCGCACCCATGGGAGTGGTGCTATTGTCATGAATCTCCTCGACGGTTCTGAAGAGGGCCTTGACATTATGACGCCTGCCGAGAGCGATTACCACAACTTTGGAAAGGTTCTGTTCCAGGTTGCGTCCGAGGTTCCGGGCAGTGCCAGCGAACTCTCGTCCGACGACTCGCAAAGCGAAAGCGGTGGAAAGAAGAAGCGCAAGCGGTCTGAGTAAATCAATCCTCTTGATCGGCAACGTCTACTTCACGACACATGGGATTTCATGACATTACGACTTCTTCATTTGCACACCAGCACCTATCCCGCTAGCATTATGCGGATCGGTCTATAGGGTCACAGGACACTTTTCATCGGCGGCTGGATTGAAACGGACCAGGCGCGGAAGACATCACCTAGAGGACTCGAAAAAGTTACAACCTTGATTTTTCAGCATCGGCATGCCTTCCTGTATCAACAATGGCGACGTACAAAGATTCTTCCATCATGACGGGTAAAAGCGGCGCAAGTAGTTCTGGCAGTACAGGGACGGTCTTTGGGGCTCTTTTTTCACATCGTTGGTTGACGAGGCGTGACACGGTGGGCACCACATTAGAACATTTGTTATTTTTCCATTTCTTCTGCCTCGGAACAACCACGACAGTCATGCCCTAACATGCACGCACACTCGACCCCCCAAAAAAGGACCAAAGTATACTATAACTTCAACTTGGTTTTCGGCAGCTTCCCCTTCTCTACTCTCGTTGTAATACAGCAAGCAGACGGGGCAGCGCGGCCGTTCTGACTTGGAAAAAAAATTGAATTTGCGGGTGACGGGGTTCTTAAAAGGGACCTTGACCTTCGAGGTGCAATCTTCTTAAAGAATGACCCGTTCCTCTTTGTGCCTAATCTCAAGCTTCTTGTTCTATAATTCCTTTTCTGCGACGGAACTCTGACAACAGTGCCGGTCATTTGCGGGTCGTTTGGACAGCTCAGGCTACCTCTGTACAGATAGGAGACGTTTTCACATCAATTCAAGGCTGCCAACCAATTGTTTGCTCATTCATTTCTGCTTGTGATTGTGACTGCGACTGTGACTGTGTCTATGACTGCGACCGTGTTAGCTTGGTGAATATGACGTGCGCCAGGGCATCTGGAGTCACTAAGTTTACCAATTTGGCTAATTTGGCCAACACACTCTCCTTGCATTCATTCATGATGCCATTGGCGACGTAGCAGAGACTGCCTACCACACTTGCTTGCAGTACAGGCTATTGTTTACCCACAATTCTTTGATGCCATACACAACTTAGTAAACCTTGTCGGACTCCGGACTGTTGTGTATTTGTCTCTCTGGCTGGTCTACTGGTAGCTCAATACATGCGTAAGCTTTGTCTTCATCCCAACGCGTAGAAAGGTCCCATTTTGACAATAATTACTTCGTTCTAAGTCAATAACAAGGCAGGTAGGCGGGTACCTAGGATAAAAAGCTTTGATATCAACAAGTACACGTGGACATAGTATAGTCTAGACACACTTAGGTATGTCATAAAGTGACGTGAGTAAACCGTTACTGACGAGCTTAACGATTTTAGACCATTGTGATGTCTCCTAATGATAGTTTCCGACCTACCTAAGTGAAGATTTAGTTGCAAGTGATCCATCCAATCTCCTCCACACTGTTCTGGTGCACAAATCCACATGTGTTAGGTTAGGTTGGTAACTGGTATGTGTCTGCCACTTTCTGGTGGGTGCCTGCAAGGGAACATCTTTAGGTTGAAAATTGCACGACCACCCCCACATGTTTACAGTAGGTCATACTCTCCGCACGCCAGTTTTATTACTTGATATCGCTGATAATTTCAGCACTTACTGTAGTTGGGTCATATCATAGATACTGGTTACTAGTTAAATTAACTTCCTACATAGGTAGCGTGACAGATGTAGCCATCGAACGTATCATTTTTTCATTCGACAAGTCTTGGCCTTCCCAAGTTTGCATTACATCGTGCCTGCGCACTGGGCGGGACAGTCTCCCTAGACATCAGCCCTCGGGTTTGATATCCCTGCTATGGCGGCAACGGGAGAGTCTTTATCTGTCATAGCACTGATATCTGGTGGCAAGGATAGTTTCTATTCTATCCTCCACTGCCAAGCTAACGGCCATCGTGTCGTGGCGTTGGCCAACCTCTATCCGTCCAGGGAGGCTGAAGGGGATGGACCGGCCTTAGCTGACCGCCGGACCCGCGATGGCCTTAAGGCTGGGGACGAAAGCGAGACCGATCTGAACAGCTTCATGTACCAGACCGTGGGTCATCAGATTATTCCTTTATATGCCGCGGCCACCGGTTTGCCTCTTTATCGTCAGCCCATCGTAGGAACGGCGGTCCATCGCGGCCTAAGCTATCAGAACCCCAACTGTGCCTCAGAGAGACCAGTACCATCGACCCATTCAACGCTTGGACCGCTAGGTGGTCAGGTCTCACCATCACTCGCACAGGATCTGCACCAAGGTTCACACGGCGACAACGTTCACCAAGCCGATGAAGAGGGTCACGAGCCAGCGGACGAGACGGAATCTTTAGTCCCACTCTTACGTACTGTCCTGAAGGCGCACCCTGAGGCGAATGCTCTCTGCACCGGCGCTATCTTATCTACATATCAGCGCACTCGTGTTGAGTCTGTTGCTCTACGCTTGGGACTAGTGCCTTTATCATACTTGTGGCAGTTCACTGAGCTGCCAGCTCCGGTGATTAGCAGCTGCCACGACACAGGTACTAGTCAGAATGCAAAAAAGAAAAGACGGAACGCTAATCGAGACGACGCCCGTCTCCTACGCGAGATGGCAGCCGTCGGTCTCGAAGCCCGCATTATCAAGGTTGCAAGTGCCGGGCTCGACGAGAGTTTCCTTTGGGAGAAGGTGACGAGCGAGGCAGGTGTCCAGCGTGTCGAGCGCACGATGCGTCGCTTCGGCGGAACTGGCGACAGAGGCACGATACTTGGCGAGGGCGGCGAGTTCGAGACACTTGTCATAGACGGGCCACATTCGCTATTTAGAGGTCGGATCGTCGTACCAGACGAGAATAGACGCGTGATCCGCGAAGGCGGCGGGTGTGCTTGGCTAAGCTTTCGCAGCGCGGACATAGTAACAAAGAACGAGCCTGAACAGGCAGGTGAATTGCAGTCACGGGAGTTAGACGTTCCTATTCCGGCAATGCTTAGCCCTAAATTCGAGGATATACAATCCTTCCTCGTAGGATTTACTAGTCGGCCGTTATGCGACGATGAGCTTAAGCCCATGTCTAATATCGGTTCGGAAGGTAGATCTCTTTATTTCACAGCATCGGGCTTGCCAAGATATCAACTACCGCAATCCGCCCCGTCCCAGGAATGGTGTTATTTCGGCAGCAGTGGGGCCGGAGATCTTGTCGTCAAAGAGCAGATAGTCAGCATTGTGGACCAAATCCGCCGACGATTAGATGAGCACACATTGCCCGCCACTGCGATAACGAACTCCGTCATCCTATTGCGGCGCATGTCCGATTTCCCTCTAGTTAACGAGCATTATGGTTCGCTCTTCTACGAGCCTAATCCACCGTCACGGGTCACCATATCCTGCGGGGGTGACCTCCTACCGGCAGATGCTGCCATTGCGGTCTATCTGAGCGTACAGTTACGGCTGCAGCCTCATGAAAGACGAGGGCTTCATGTCCAATCACGCTCGTATTGGGCCCCTGCAAACATTGGCCCATATAGCCAAGCCGTTGCGTATCCACTCTTGTCCCGTCACCTAAATGAAGGTGCTTCACACGAGCATTTTCATACATCAAGCTCTCCCCTCGCCGTGTCAATAGCTGGCCAGATCCCGCTCGTTCCCGCATCCATGACGCTACCTGCTCCGTCGACATCGGGCTATGTTGAACATGGGATAACTCTAGCCCTACAGCACCTCTGGCGCATCGGTGCCGAAATGCAGGTCCGTTGGTGGACTACTGCGGTCGCTTATTTCCCCGTAGCATCCTCTACGGAACAAATGCGGCATCGAGCGATGCTCGCGGCAACCGCGTGGAAGGCAGTTCATACGTGGCCGCAACTCGATGATGGCACGGGCGCCGGCCAGGGTTATGAGGGTGAGGGAGACGAAGATAGCGATGATGACGATGGCCCGGACCTCTGGGACCGGCGGTATAACCCCCAATTCATGACATATGGCGGCGGAGACGAAGATGAGATGTTCCCTCTGCCCCTTCCGGACTGGAGTGTCCTGACTGGCCTTGATCCTGAAGCTGATGCGAATGAGCTGCTAGGTAGAAAGTCTACCCAGGTCCCTGCCTTCTTCGCCGCCGAAGTTGAGGAACTACCGCGCCAAGCTGGTGTCGAGTGGCACGCCCATCTGGGGCTCGCAGATATACAAACGGGATGCGTTTCGCTGTATTCCAGTAGATATGATGATATCTCTTTACCCAGCGCCCGTGCAGTCAGTTTGGATCTACACCATGTTGTCGTCAAGGCTGAGAATGGTCTCTTCATCCAGACGACTGCCATGGTACGACCATCCAGTTCTGGTCATGGCGGACGCCACAGCGAGCATCGTAAGGAGATGCTTGAAGGCGTATGTACGGCGACCGCTGCTTCACTGGCAGATTTGTTCGCTATGCCGACTATTCATCTCAGGCCAAAGATGACGTACAATTCTGGTCTCCAGGTCGCCGGTCGCGATAGCCTCGGCGATCTAGGAGCCTTCGTCCCGTGTAGGTCTCTCTGGGATTCGCAGGGTCTTTCGCTAAGTGCTGTCTGCATCTTTGAGACGAGGGCGGTGAAGTGGAAATAAGCCCTAAAGCTATCTTTCTGAAGTGAGTGGTTTGCCTTCCGCTTCCAATGCAAGCCCGCGGCAAGAAATAAAGATCTGGAATCTAGAACAATTTCTCAGCAGTCGCTGGGTTACCTAGTTCATATTCTGCGAGAGTCCTGAATGGCGTCAGGCTCTTACAAATCCCACCAGCCCAAATATAACCCAACAAGTCTCGTTTTCGCCTCTTTCTTGCTGGTCTACGCTACTTGTATGACATGTCAAAAGTCTCTCTGACGGAAACAAAGCTGACTAAGCGGGGTGCTGCTGATCCTCGCGCCCCAGAGAAATAATTGTTCAATATACGCGCATGTGCTACACCAATCCACAAGGCTGACAGGTAAATGTACCGAAAGCGAGTAGGGCTGGCGTCAGCGTAGGCCAGTTGAGGTGACAAACTATTGAACTTCGTATCTCATTAGGCAGGTCCCAAGCTATTGTGCTACGTAAATTTCGTTTGGAGGAAAAATTCTCTATTTTTCGCATCGGACGCAACAGCGGGGCTTTAGGTAATTGAGCCGCGGCACCCTCAAATCAAAGTTGTTTGACCATGGCAACAAAAGGACGCCATAGTTGTTTCGTGAGGGGGCTTTCTTTACCTTGACTAAGGGTGCCAAAACTGGGTCAAATCAACGGCCCAACCTATTCGCTTTAGGCAGGTGACCCCTTTATCGTGGCGATGGAGAGCGATGGTCTTCCGAGCTCTTTTCGATGTAACACAAACCAGCGAGCATTGTTATATAAATATTAGATGCGATCCGACTTCATAGATTCCGTCTATATCGACATCCCCACACAAACCAAGCTTACCCTTGATATCCTCAGCATCACTTCGTTGACACTGTCATAATGTTGGCTCGTGCCCTCACGTTTTCTCTCTGCGCCCTGAGCGCCGCCACCACCCAGGCGTCGCAGATCTTCAGCAACAGGGGCGTCACGGACGGGTGGGACACGTTCACACACGAGAATAAGGGAACGGTCCAGGCCGTCACAAACGTTGCATACAAAGATGGGAACGCCCTCAAGATGACACAAATATACGACCCCAACTGGACCGGTCGATACCACTCCGAGGCCGTCAAGTACAACGTGTACAAGAAGGGTGACACGGGCTTCTACGGGTTCGCCTTCCGGCTGCAGGAGGACTGGCAGTTCTCGCCGGCGCAGGGCTACAACATCGCGCAGTTCATCGCCGACTTCACCGACCTGGGCTGCGAGGAGACGTACATGCCGAGCACGATGATCTGGATCGAGGGGAACCAGCTGTACTCGCGCGTCAAGTACGGTGAGGTGTGCCCGACGAGCGCGCAGAAGATCAAGACGTTTTCCAACCTCGCCACGGTCACGGCGGGCGACTGGCATCGCATCGAGCTCCAGGTCAGCTGGAAGAGCGACAACACGGGCTACTTCAAGATATGGTACGATGGGCAGAAGGTCAACGAGACCTACGACATCCCCACCAACGTCGGCGACGGGCGGCCGTTCCAGTTCCGCGTTGGTCTATACGCAAATACCTGGCACGATTCCGGCTACAAGGGAACCCAGCCCACACGCCAGGTCTGGTATGACCAGATCGCTGCCGGGTCTACCTTTGCCGATGCCAATCCTGATGGGTGGTAGATGTGTTCATTTACCTCGACGTTTCTAAAAACGCCGTGGAAACCTGCGGAATTGGAACTTACGCATATCATCGTGGGAACGAACATCGGACGGGTTGTTGGGTTAGATTAAATAGACTACATAGGTAGTTCAAAGCTTTGGACGCAAAATATATGTCTGTTTAATATCCAGCAACACGTAGCCGCTCTAAGTGGCTTGATCAGTTGTGCGACCGGTGTCCCAAGACACACGTAATAATTACCTTTGACCACTCTAGAAGTAACTCTACATGAGTAGGCCTCTCAGTTATTGATTGAAGGAGAAATGGGCTTGGAACTGACTGACTCCTGCCTGATACAAATGAGCGAGCTATAGACTCGATCGATTCCCGTCGGGCTCCGTATTCTCAACGAGTAACCTATTGGACACTAACCCACTCACCCAATTCTCAAGAAGGGACAACACATCCACATAAGCCATGTCAGATGGGAGGTGCCGCGGAATGAGTACACCGATACTTATTCGGTTTTTGTTGGCCCTCACTCGCGACTGTGTTGTTTCAGCGCCATTGCCCGCTCAACCGGTATTCTTGAGGCGCTATTTCTACCGAGGGGCGAATCTTATCATTAGGTTTCTTTTCTTAGGCCTGAGACACTTATTTTCTCAAAGTAAAGCTCACCGCCTATGAGTAGCTGTAATCTGACCACGACTCAGGTCGTATCATAGTGCTATGAGCGCAACCGGTGCGATTTTATGGATATCCCAGGCCACTCGCTTTGCTGCTTCAGCCAGTGACGAGATTGGGCATGTAATAGGCGAAGAAGCTCACGAGCGGCTACACAGTCAAGCTGGAGATCTGATATACAAAAGCAATCCAGCTCCTCTCAGGTAGCTCCAGAAATGACTGGCTACCTATAAGCGAATCTCAAGTTGTATAGTAGCGTACGTCTGAAATGAGATAGACTGCTGTAAAGCACAACCTGTGCAACATGTGTAGATATTCTAGGTCGCTTGCTTTGCCGTAAGCAGTGATGATGATTGCTCATTGAGCGATTACACAAGCAATGACTACCTACTTGTTCTTCTCAGTAGTAAGACCAATTCACTCACATTGGTGTAAATCTTGAAATCAAAGAAGAGGAAAAAGAACGCGCAATGACATTCCAAAACACGATGCAGGCAGGACTGACTGCATTGTGGAAATCAGTGCAGTAGAAGGAGAGAATCAATAGTTGATGTCATGATCAAGAAAGGTGAGAGCAAAATGAAAAACCGTTGCGACAGAAAACGGTTTTTTTCTTGGCCGTTTGGACGTTCTCGCAAAGCTAACCAATTTTTCCTTTCCCGATTCCCTTTCGATCGTTAGGTCGTCTTGGCAACTCTATTCATCGATGGGTCCGAGCCCCTTGGCTGTCTTGTACTTTTATTGTAGGTAGCTCATTCTTCAACTAAGCTGTCGTCTAGGGTAGGAAAATACAGTACAGCACACACCCCACGCTCTTAGGCTCTTCATGCCCCCTTATTGGAAGTATAGTGTCTATAAACTTGACGCTCATGTCATGGCTAGCACGTTCTAACTGTCAGAGCAAGTTTAGTACTTGCCAATTCAGGAGGCAGGATGTAGGAATAGATATACTTATACGAAATAAGTACCTGACAAAGCACTTGGTAAGACAAGATTGTATCACTCTATCTAATGTTTATCAGCCAAATATGCACCAGGACGCTGATCCATGAAGAGGACGTGGGTTGCCGGAAACCTATCCGTTTCATAAAGCTATGAATAGAAAAGAATCTAAGTTACTATACTAAGTTACATTTCTACTATCATAAGCGGGTAACGGGTTGGAAGTAAGTAGGTAGGTAGGCTGGGAGAACTGTCAACGACGGACGGCAACACACTCTACACTACATACAATGAAACTTAATAACCCAGGTATACAGGGAAGTCTGGGCGAATAGCATGTGTGCCTCAACACGGACCATAGCTTGCATCTGGGCACCAGCCAGTCACATAAGCTCGCTAAAGCTTGTCCATGAATTAAGCTCTTAAACTTTCTGTTATACTGGTCAGTCCGGAGAAACCTGAGCGGTTTCATAAACTGGTACGTGAAGAGATATGGAGGAGCAGTACCGGGATCCCCAATGCCTAAATTACTAAACACCTACCCCTGGCTAGTTGAGTCCATTCTCGCCATATTTGCTATAACATCAAGGTACACATGGGGGAAAAGAACGGAGTACGTACTCCAGAAGACTTAAACCCAAGGGTGCTTCTTCAACAGATAACGAGAATTAGATAAAACGCGATAGATAGCAAACTTCAAAGATCCTAGTTCGAAGTCAAGTGGTGACGACATAAGCTTTCAGCTGGGCAATTTCACCAAACCTATCCTGTCTCTGCATTCGTAACTCACCACGCTTTAAGCAATTACAGGGGGTAGTTAGCCCGATTTGTTGTGATAACCAGTTGAAAACCCTCCGAGAGAGGATAGAGAGAGATAGAGAGAGACCAACATGCTCGACGTCTGAAGTCTTACTCATTAGAAGATTGCGAAGCACATTGGCTCAAGGGACGAATCAAAGGATTTGCAACTAAGTTCACTCATAGCTACATATAGTCTCGTTAACGCCGGAGGCTGAGCGTGAGTAGTGGAGGTTGGTGGGTAAAAGTAGGTAAATCCGGGTAGGCGCTTTAGGCGCTGTGGGGGTATTGGGTATTGGGTATGGGGAAAGGGACCGGTGTGAAAGCATTCTAGACAGGTGCACTCTTACCACTCCGGGGAGTAGTTCAGAGTGCCTAGCTCTGGTTTAGCTTGAGCGTTATCTAAATTAGGCATTGATGACCGTGCACCTTGCAGATCTTCAGGCACATTTACCATATTTTATCACCTTTGCTCTTTCCCTAGATAGGCTAATAGGTATACGTACGCACTTGTCCATAGACATCCTAATTAGACACCTATCTAGGTTAGGGTACAGTACCTAGGTACACATGCTCTAGATGAGTAGAAGCTTCTTAGGGGAGTATAGTATGAGCTGAACTATAGACACTTATACACTTTCCCGAAGCGCTCCCTCCCCTCCCCTCCCCTCCCCGTTAAAAACGCGCCCTCGGTCTGTCGAGGTTCCATAGATAGTTGCAGTATCCTGTCGCGTCGACCATGGTCAGCAGTCTGAGCACATGTATGAAGTTATCCAAATCAAGCGGCATGCATCGGGCTCCCTGCCGAAGGCAACGTATATACGCCTGTGGTATTACCAATGCAGTGGATGCAGCATGATGGGATGGCAGGTATGGTGTGTGTTTGTCACAACCATTCCAGAAACGCTGACAGAAACGCTTAACGGTGGGGACGAAGCATTGACGAATAGCATCATTTCCATCGTCTGCACCTCCGAGAGGAACCGACCAGGGTGGCACATCAACAGCCCAGCTCTCCAAAGCTAGGTTAGGTATGTAGGCATGTATGCCCCAATATTTATAACACGGATAGGTTGCTTTCGGCATCTTCAACGCCATTTCCCCCAGACCTCCCTCGTCTACGTATGGTTCAAACATATACCTTCGAAAGGCTGTCTTGACTTTTAGGTCTCGACACAGGCACCTTTCGTTCCGTGTCGCGTGTTGCGCTGCGTTGCGCCGCGTTGCTTTGTTTCATTCACTACCCGGACTCGCCCATACTGCTCTCTCATCGTGACTGGCCGAATAGGTAGTCTGTCGCATGCCTGCCGCTTCCATGAACAGAGCTCTCGCCAACATCAGACCAGGTCTAGAACTAGCTGGCCCCTCTTCGCTATTCTGAGTGGCTACCGACAGCTGCAAATGAGTTTCTAAACCCGTCCAGCGTGCTGCACCAAGCCGAGCCCAGGTAGACTTGGAGAGAGCCGTTCGTGATACAATTGAGAAGATTGGTGCCTGGGACGCCCGTCCGTTCGTTCCATTACTCACTATATCGACACTACTGTGGTGCATTCATCCGTCGTCTCAAGTTATTTTTTCACCCATCCTTCTAGAGCCGCGTTGCACCAGCTTGTCCTGCCTGACACACGGCCTGTGAGACTTGTCTGCCTTCCTCGACTGCGAGGGTGGGGTTCGTGTCATACACTACTCGGTTATTCAGAGACATTCCGTTCGTTCCTCTGCCCGGCCTTTTCAGATCGGCCGACTCCCTAGCTCCAATACGACAAACAGCTCTCTCGGAATCTACCGCGCCATCGGCCTCTCTCAGCACGGTGTCTTCCACTACACCGAGGGCCTGGTCTTCCATCTCTCTAGGCCGAGTGCTAAAATACGTCTGTGTATGATTATTTAGCTGTTGACAGATGGTTAAAACTCTCTTCTTAAACCTATATTCCGTATACATTTTCAGCTAGACTGGCGTGTGTTTCCTCATGGATCAGACATTCATGACCATTCACAGTAGGTGCTTTCACAGCTGTCCCATCCGGCGAGCTGGATATCAGCGTCAACGTGCAGCTGCACTTGCCTGGCCACTTTGTCTGTTCGTTGAAGCTTATAGGCTCACCCGTCGCAGATCTGTCCCGTGATGCCAATATTCTCTTCGCATCCGAGTCGGTAGTCGATATCTTAGGGTACCAGCCACATGAAGTCCAGGGGAAGTCTTGTTTCGACTATTTTCATCCCGATGAGATACCATTTGCACGATCGGTTCATAATAGAGGCGTGCTTTTGGACAAGGCGGCCGTCTTACACTATGCCCGCATTTTATCCAAAGATGGCCGGTGGGTAAGTTGCGAGTGCTGCTTTACGGTAGTCCACGATGTCTTAGTGGCATGCATAAGCATATACCGCCGAGGCAGAAAGAGCGAGAGTACGTTACGAGGTCGTTTCAATATGCGTATCTCACCCTGCTCATCGCTAACTATGCACTAGGACGAGCGATCGAAGCACCTCAAATACGAAGAATATTTTCTTCCTCACCAAGAGATCCTCGATACCACATGCTAGAACATTTATCGCCAAAGTTCAAGATGCCACCAACAGAAAGAGAGCCTCGTGCAGCGTTGATTCTTAACAGGTTCACCCGGACATTAACCATCATGTTTGCAACGAACGCCGTGTCCTCTATACTTGGTGTTAGTCCCGAGCAACTACGGGGTAAGAGTCTCTACGAATGTATTGCTGAAAATTGCCTGGCCGATGCCATCAAATGCCTCGAAAGTGCCAAGGCGAACGATTCTATTGCTTATCTGCGTTTTTGGTCACGAGACCCGAGAACAGATGAAGGCCTCGAAGAGGACGAAGACGACGTGGCGATGGGAAACTTAGAGGATGAAGCACTAGATAGAGATAACTACGATAGCGACGGTGGTGTGCGTCTGAACGACACGAATGACGCTGGTTCGGATAGTACACCTGACACACCTATCAAAAGTGAGGCCAGTAGCGATCTGAATGTGCTTCGGGCCTTGACCATGGATGGATCGAGTTCTCAACACCGATCCTCCGCTACATTAGGAGACCAAGCTCAGATTCAGCCTGCAAATAGACCTGCTCCTCAGAGGCCAGTTCCACAGCAGAGATTACGAGCACCCCGCCCCGAACGACTACCGACGCGTGAACTAGAAGCCGTCGTTTCTTGCACTTCAGATGGGTTAGTTATGGTGCTAAGAAAAGCGCGGCCACTGATCCCGACGCTTCACCCGCCCTTGCTGGCCGCAGATCTTGAAAATGGATTATTCGCCGCACCCTGGAGTGAGCAGCCGGTTCGTCCTTACTACCCACCAGATTTGTTTCATAATTTCCGACCGCCTTTCCTACCACAGTACATGCCTCTACAAGACCATGTCAAGGAAGTCGGAGGGCCCCCGATAGACCAACTAATGAAGTCAATTAGGGATGTGGCCGTGTTTGCATGGGGGTTGGTGGGAATCAATGGGAATCTCGCCTCCTATGGTCATGGCAAACCGAGAGATGAGGCGCAGCCTCCTGGTGGTCTCCCGATCTGGGACCCGAACGCGCCGAAGACCTCCTATCTCGGACCTGAGCCACCGTCGTCAAGACTTCGGCGTAATAACCTGACCGACGAATGTTCGGCCAGACCTAATCTGCCGGGACATTCTGTTTACTCGTCCGGTCCTACCACTGGGGTAGGACAAAGTCACACTCACACTCACAGCCGGTTCGACAATATGGGTTTTAGTCACTCAAGTAGCCTTATCCGGCCGGACTCATCAATCATACCGCCATTTTCGGGGGGTGGGGCCTGTCCTCCTGTCCAACAGCAACCCCAGTACAACGTCAGTGACCATCAAAGCAGTATGACTGTTCAGGCACGATTGGCAGATGGAATAGGAACAGAAGCGCTCAGCTCACACGATCGAAGTAATGTAGACGAACCCCAGATTCCGACCACACAAGGTTACGACGCTGGAAATACGCAACATGACTTTAGATACATGTGGAGATAAAGCCACGATTATGGGCTTTGCCATGTAACGGGCTGGTGGTTAGGTTGATGTGCTATTCTTTATTCCCTGTCAGGCTACGATCTAAGCTAAGGGTTAATGGTCATTCCCTTGTGATGAGGCAAGATATATAGGATAGAACGCGCGAGGATTCATGTACAAATGGATAGGGGAGGCCATCCCAATTTGTTTCCGCCTCAGCTTTTGAAAGATAGTGAAAGACAGCATTCAAGTGTAAGAACAAATGATCGGTTGATGGGGCCACCCATTTGGAGTCAGGTTCGGAGAATATATACCCCTTGCGAATATTGATCGAAAAACAAGGTATATCCTATGGGATTTGGTTTATAAAATCGTGATTGTGACTATAGAAGCGTAATACTGTAAATTTTTAGTCATTGCTAGGATAGATATATCAAGGAGCTTCTACGTACCTATATTTATGTGCTTAACCGGTGGTCCCACATAGCCTTTAATTACATATTGCCCTCGATTGGCAACGTGGAGCTTGGCATGACGGGAAGCTTGAGGAGCTTGCCTGATTCGCAACTTAGACAGGCAGCTTTCAATCAACAGCTTAACCTACAGAGCGCTACATATATTATACAAGGACGCACAACGTGCTACAACGCACCAGACGTCTCAGTACAAGATCACACCGGCTACTCATTTTCGAACTGAGACGCATTTGCAGAAGCAGAAACGCAAGTCTCCTGTCTCCTTCAGCAATACAAGGAAGCTCTAAGGCGCAGACAGCGCAGCTTTCCGACTCAAGATGGCATCCTCAAGCCACCACTACGAAAATCCACACATAGACGATGACGACGACCTTATTGATCCGGATGATGGTGAGTTTGTTTCACTTCTGACTCAACAGAGCTGAGCACGACACCTGGCCACCTCATTCTCGTCAACGCCGTGAACCTCGCGAGTTGGAGTGTTAGATCAAGCTAGGCTATGTAGCTAACTAATGTCCCGTGCGATTCATAAACAGCCGATCTTAATGACTTCGATGATCCGTTATCCAACGCCGAGGCCCAGCGCGCGCCATTAACAGGCAACATCGCGCCAGACACAACATCGTCGTCGTCTTCCCGCCCGCTAAACGAATCGTACCTGACGTCGCGAATCCCCGGCGACGACCGGCGTGCGCCGCAGAACACGATCGACGAGTCGGTGTGGGAGACGGTGCGCCGCGACCTGCTGGCCGTGTGGTCCAAGATGCAAGAGGTGCTCTACCCGCGGTACTTGTTCGGTGGCTCGATGCTCGAGAGCGGCATGGCGAACGGTGGCATCCGGGGCGCGTACGCCAACTTGCGGGGCGCCGGCCTCTCGGGAGCCCGCGAGGAGCTGCAGTCTCTGGCGGGCCGCGTCATGGACCCGGAGTCTTTGCTGAACCAAAATAACATGACGCCCGGCCTCAGGGATTGGGACCTGTGGGGACCTCTGCTCTTCTGTCTCGCTCTGTCTGTGTTATTGAGCATCTGCGGACAGCCTAAGCAGAAGGACATCATCTTCTCTGGTGTGTTTGCTCTGGTATGGATCGGAGAGGCCATTGTCACATTGCAGATTAAGCTGTTGGGTGGAAATATGTGCGTTTTCCCTTCTAAGCCTCGTTTCTCAAATCATGGTCTTTGTTTCGCCAACTAGATACTGACATGGAACCAGATCCTTCATGCAAAGCGTTTGCATCATCGGCTATACTCTATTCCCACTTGTCATTGCAGCGCTTCTCTCCGCACTTGGCCTACCTCCCATCCCTAGAATTCCTATCTACACCGTGCTCGTGATTTGGGCAATGGCCGCGGGTGTCAGCATCCTGGGAGGTAGCGGTGTTGTCAGCAACAGAGTTGGGATTGCTGTGTATCCCTTATTTATATTTTACATCGGACTGGGCTGCCTCTGCTTCATCAGCTGATCTTCCAAACTGTACATCTTTTGTTTCTTGTTCAATTGATTCTGTGTGTACCTTAGGTACTTTAAGGTATGGAGGGAGCGCCAGGCCTTTTTGGGGGGGGGGGAGTGAGCGTCCAAATCCCGAGAAATTACGAGACTTACTGCAAGAAATCGAAAATACCAGCTGCGATTGAAACCCCGGGATGGATTTATTTTAAGCCGGCAAACTTGTAGTTCTAGCTGTTATCGCCACCTGTACACATTATAGGGGGTGGCTCGGGGAATATGAAATTATCACTTTCGAGTTCGTCTCGAGTCGTAACGGTAATATATTCACCGTTGATCTGGTCACTTGGTTTTGCTTACTTGCTAGATTCCGTCCCATTTTGTTCTGGTTGTGTTCAAGCAGCTTGATTTTGTGATCAACAACAGGGGATTTAACACAAGTTGAGATGTGTAATCCCACAACTTTACTTATTGCTTTCATAGCTTCGAGGGGCTTCATGTTGGGATTTAAAGATTCTAACAGACTAGACAGTACAAAAGGACGAAAGACTCACATCCATACGAACAGGGGTATCTAGGAAGTTTACAAATCTCGAACCAAGCATTCACACATAAAACGCCCGAATCCCGTGATACCTTTCCCTCTCCTACTCCCAACTCTTATTTTTTTTGTTGTCCCATTCGTTCCTCTATATCAACTCAAAGCATCCTCATTATCCTCAGGGTCCAGAAACCTGAGGACCCAATCCTCCAACCCTCCTCTCCCCCTTCCCCTTCCCCCCTGGACATTATTATTGGCATTCAACATGTGTCTGAAAAAACCTCTAGCCTTCTCCTGCTCCTCCCTCCGTCTAGCGAGTGCGACGTGTTCCTCTGAGACTTTGGCACTTTCGCGTACTGATGATGATTTTGATGATGATGATAGAGAAGTCCGACGACGTTGATGGCGGTGAAATCTCTCTACAAGTCGCGAGGGAAGGAACAAGTCCGCTATGAAAAGCGACACGTGACCCCTCAGCCGCAAGAGCTCGGCGTGCGTGCTGTAGGGGGCGTTTTCCAGCACGCCGTCCATGCGCACAGCGAGCTCGAGGGCCCCGCGCTGTGTTTCTGTGCGCAGGGCGTCGAGGGCGAAGTGTCTTTCTCTGCTGTCTTCTTCTTCTACTTCTTCTTGGTGGTATCCGTTTTTTCTTCGTCGTCGGCGTCTCGTGTAGGAATCTTCCTGGTCGTAGTCATAGTCGTCGAGATCCATTCTGTCCGCTGCGTCGGACGAGGAAGAAGGGGAAAGGGAACGAGATGAAGAGCGGGATGAGGATGTGATAGGAGGGTATTCCAGATTTATCCGATACATCCCGCGCCGGAACTCGACGTCCAGGTTGTACACCTCAATCCCGAAAAGCGCGGGCCAGAAGTCCACGGCGCTTGTTAGGTGCGGTCGGTGCATGTCGTAGGGATGGTGCTGGATCAGCAGCTCTAGGTACGTCTTCACCTGGGAAAAATTGGCTGCTGTGCCCCAGCGCTCCGGCGGTTGGGTTTTCCTCCTCCTTCTACCCCCTATGTCTTCCTCTTCATTGTCATTGTCATCGCTCTCTCCTTGATCACCCTTTTCTTCGTTCGTATTGTATGTGTAGGAGGGTAAATCCGGCACCTGTGTTCGCTGCGACGATGAATCTAAACCCAATTCAAACGGAGCCCCGGACCCAGGCTTAGGTATAGAAGGCAAAGATGAAGAAGACAAAAGAGGCACCTCCCCATCCCGCATCAGGATCTCCGACCCAATAACCCACAGATTATCAAGCCGAATATCGACATCCCTAGTCCGCAAAAGGAGACCCAACGCCCGCTTCGCGCGCGGCATGTCCCCGTCTCGTAGGCAGCGGTGCATTATAGCCGTCATCGTATTCAGGTGGCGGATGCGTGCTAGATAGTGTCTTCCTCCTTGTTCGCTCTGCCTACTACCTACTCCTGCATCCCTGCCATCACTGTCCAGCTCGCCATTACCATGAGCTTGGGTTTGAGATTGAGATTGAGATTGTGATTGAGCTGACCGTCGCTTGCGCGAGCTAGTTGCTGGTGGCAATGGCTTGTGTGGAAACCCAGGATGTAAAAGCGATGGCAGTTCATCCTCTGGCGAGAGACCGGCTACGGCGAGCTGGCGCAACGTATCCGGACTGTGGCTCAGTGGGTTGATGATGTGTGATTGTGATGAGCGTCGCGAGATAGAAGAAGACAGGTTCGCTGTCTCGGACTGTGTGTATGTGTGCGTGTCTGGTGTTGGCGAACGCGATCCTTCTGTATCTGGCTGTAGGTTGCCGTGCTCATCATGCTGTTTGCTCTTGTGTGTGTGTAAGCCACGGCGATACCCTGGGACTGAGAGGGCGAAGGGCTCCATGATAGATTGTTGAGAGAGATGAGTGCGGCGTTGTTGTTTTTGAAGGGTCGTCCTATGCATAATTACATATTATTTATCCTTTATAACTAACTAGGTTTTTGTTCAAGTTAAGAAAAAAATATGTAGTGGTGGCCGCGCTGATACTGGTTGTAAGTGGGTGAAAGTTTATACAAATTGCCTGTAAGTCGAAAAGCTTGAAAAATACTGTGGACAGTGCTCGCTTTAGGTCGCGCGTACGGTATGTGAGCTTTCTTGCCATCACAAAAACAAGATGTACATTTGAATGACAAGCACCTCTGTTTAAAGATGAGCGTCGCCCACAGCCTGGGCATAGTAATAAAAAACTGAATTGTTGAAGTTATGCCTGGTTAGACTCCATAGAAGTAAATTAGTGTAGGTATACTAGGTCACTACTATCAATCAAACCCCTCATAAAGGGTATATCTATAATGCACAATTTAGGATGAGTGCGCTTGTACGCTCATTACTCGAAACACGCGTCCATATATATACAACCCAAGCCCAGTGCTACTTCCTCCCAGTGTAGGAGTGACATCTCTTCTTATTTGCAGACAGCATATGGAATTGGGAGTCTTAGTGGTACGTGCGCATATGATCATGGCACTTTCTCGCTATCAAACACAGCTTACGCCACCTTGGGGTTCATGATTGGTGAACGTAACATATTTTCACGTTTTCAGGATTAGATATGCCCAAGAAAAGCATCTTATGCGTGTATGTACAATGTTTTAATGCACCCATCTTGCTGTCATTTACTGATACAACTGGTCTAGAATCTTTCGTTTTGTGTCTCTCCGAGATTGGCTGTCTCTATTTAAGATGCCTTGCGCTCAAAATATTCCCACTGTCCCGCTGGGGGCTGCTCCTCTAAACTCTCCCATCTGTTTTCAATTAGCCTTAGACATCCATGGGAGTGCGTGGTAACACCACTTACGCCTTCGTCTGGTACATGATATCGACGAGAGTAAGTTCGCTCTCGGCCATCTGAACGACTTCCTCAATTAGGCCAGCACCGATCTTGTTCTCGACTTCCTCGACTCTAAGTGGTGCCCAACGTTAGTTGACCGTTCTCTACGTCTCCTCGAAGAAGCAATGGGGTAATAGCATACTGATCAGCGGTCATCTGAGGCTCAGGCTCCCATGTAATCTTGTCGGGAATTTCGAGCGACCTCTTGCTATACAGCATCTCGGTGTGGGCGGTCTCGCGCTCCTCTGGGCCACGCAGGCCCTCCGTAGCCTCGCTGTCGGGCTCGCCATCCCACTCATTTTGTCGGACGTCCCTCGCCCTGGGGTCTGTGCGGTGCACGAAAAGAGAACCACCAGTCTGAACTGTGATGACCTTGGCGCCTTCAAGTCTATCGCCGCCAGCAATGTGGAACTGTTCGGGGTTCTGCTCGATGATCTTTCGTGCGCGCTCCGCCCACTCCTTGTATCCCGGCGGTACGGCGGCCTCGACGATAGACATGCGGCGTTTCGTCACGGCCTCGACGGACTGGCGGTACAGCGAAGACTCGGGGAACTTCTGTAGCTTCTCGAGGGTGTTGGAGTATAGGTAGAGCAGGGACGAACGCGGCGAGCTGTGGGTGTACAGGCCGGTTAGACCGGTCGGGTTGCCCGCCTCGAGATAGCGGGCGGGCTTGACATTGGCGAAGAGTCGAAGTGTCCGCCGCATGATGGGTGGCTTGGGTGGGAGGGCGGTTCAATTGCGTGGAGTGAGCAATTACAGGAAAATGTCGAGGTTTAGAGCTGGCTGCATCACAATCAGGTGCCCTACAACCGGCAGAGGAGCTTGGGGAACGTCAGAGCTCTAAATCACGTGAGTGGGTCTCCGTAGGAATTGCCCAATTAAAGACAACCTTTTACTCTTACAGGCCTTGTATTGCGGTAAGTAGGTACCTAAACACAGACTGAAAACCCCTACACATCGCCTGGTACTTCACTTACCATTTGTGATAGATGTCTCTGGCCAGAGAACCTTGGATATCAATGGCGACTCATTTGCGGAGAATATCACCAAATGTCCGATACTGTCACCTTAATAGCTTTTAAGTATCACTGTATTGCCCTCTACTCGTGTAGGGTACTCAAGTAATATTTCTAGGAAGTACCAGGAAAATGTATCATCTATTAGATACCATGTAATCTGTAGGTAGGTACTTATATACTTGCAATGCTGCCGGTCGCATAAATTCTATCGCCGATATTGATGGCCCCTGGCTCTTCCTACTATATTTACAGCAGCACGGCTGTAGATGAAAGTACTGGCTATTAGTCAGTGGCTTATCACGTGTCAGCTTAACTTGTTTCAAAGCTGCTGATACCTTGAAAATTGATGCACTGTGAAGTGATGTGCTGTAAGTACATAGTATGCTGTCGGCACTTGGCTGCTGTCACTGTAGCCAACAGATCAGGCTACAGCGTTACAGGCTACCTACCTACACTGTAATTACCTGTCTAGGTGTGTTGGAGGGATTATCTATCTCACTCCCTGAACCACCCATACCCTATTAATCAAGTAAGCCGTACACAGCAAGCTTCCATTCCCGGTTTCCTACCTACAAATTGTCCTTACCTTGCCCTCTTTTCTGCTAGCTACCACCTCACATTGCTCGTACAATTCTTTGAAACACTTGTCTAGGTATTTCGCGACGCTATCGTAATCCGCCTAAGATGGACAACTTCAAGGCTTTCGGCAACAGCCTGAGGTAAGTTTCGTCGGATAGTTGGCGTAGTAGAGTAGCACTGGTGTTTCGCTCCTCATGGCAGGCTGCAGCATAACACAGCGCAATCGTTTGAGAGCTTGCTGCTAACCTGCGGTTTTCTCATTCAGCAATATTGGGTCCAATTTTGGCTCCCAGATCACCCCATCTCTCTCTCGTACCTTTCAGTATACCAAAGAACAGCTCGGCCAGGCTGAGGACAAGGTTAGCGGTTTGTCCTTGCGCATTCTGTTCACAGCTAATAACGACCACTGTAGACTCAACTCCCACCCGACTATATCGATCTAGAGAAGCGCGTGGATGCCCTGAAGCAGGTTCATCAGAAACTTCTTGCTGTGACGTAAGTGTCAACATCGGTTGTCTTAGCGGAGTGTCGCGAGTCTTTGTCGTTGCGACTAATGCTTGCTTGTGTGTGCTTAGTTCTCAATACTCCAACGAAGCTTACGATTACCCTCCCAACATCAAGGAGACCTTCCAAGATCTTGGCCGCACCGTTAGCGAGAAGGTCCATCTTCTCTCATCGGCCTCTACTCCCGCCGAAGCACAGGCCGCTTTGACTGCACCCCCATCTGCGAAACCCCAGCCCAAGACGTTCAACCATGCTATTGCTCGTGCTAGCTTAGCCAGTTCCCAACTGCTCCATCAGCAACATGCTGGTCCGGGTGAGGACCCCCTCGCCACCGCCCTCGAGAAGTATGCGCTGGCCCAGGAACGTGTTGGCGAAGCTCGCCTTGCGCAGGATGCCCAAATTCAGAGCAGATTCTTGGCTGGCTGGAACACCACTCTTAACACGAATCTGATGTTTGCCACCCGCGCGCGCCGGGGTGTTGAGAAGGCCCGTTTGACTTTGGACTCGGTCAAGTCCCGTGTCAAGGGAACGGTCTGGAAGATAGGCGGCATCTCGCCTCGTGAGGAGCACCCTAACTCGGAGGAACTGAGCCCTGAGGCGCAAGAGGAAGTTGAAAAGGCCGAGGACGAATTCGTTACCCAGACCGAAGAAGCCGTGGGTGTTATGAAGAACGTACGTCGTTATGCAATAAGTTATCCTGTGTTCATCGAGACGTTTTTGGCTAACTGTACCCTGCAGGTTCTGGACACCCCTGAGCCTCTTCGCAACTTAGCAGAGCTTATTGCTGCTCAAGTTGAATACCACAAGAAGGCTTACGAGATCCTCAACGAGCTAGCCCCCGTCATCGAGGGCCTTCAGGTTCAGCAAGAGGTACGTGATAAGTAAAGCACATGCTTAAAAGCCTTGGATTGCTAACATTTACATCACTATTAGGCAAACTACCGCCAGAGCCGCGAGAGCGCATCCTAAACCAATGATACCCAATACCAGTGTCTATAATGACATGATATATTATATTCCCACTACCTCCATTTTAGGAATTCGTGATGTAAATCCTAGGGGAAGTTTTATTAAGACGCTCTACTGTGTAGGAATGGTGAAGGATATATTCAGATTCGACGACTCTTCTGATGTGTCACAACAATGTTTCTAGTCAAGCGGAAGTAGATAGAGCGCAACGAACTCGAAATCCAAAGGCGTCTCTTGTGAAGAGAATTCGCACTTGATACCTACTGGACTACACAGACTGAACCCTAGTACATGTCCATGAAATTGGCTAAGATGACAAGTTGCAAACATAAAGGATGGGCGGCGTCGTCTTGCGGCTCCATATGACAGCAGTACATTAGGGATACCTATTCGGGAAAATAGGATTTAGTGAGACAAGCGGAACTGATCCTTTCAGCCTTGCTCAGCCCCCAAGTTGCTAATTTTAACCAAGCCCTACGTCAGGGGATGCTTATAAGACTTCGATTCAATCTATATGATGTCGTCTCGGACAGTTTGTGATAGAAATGGGAGGTCATTTGGGATTTTGTTGTGTGGCCTCCCAATCGATACTGTACCTATCCTTCAAGTAGATTATCGAGATGTTTTCAAACAAGAGCACGCCTTCTAGCAGCAGGGGCTCCATCCTAAGCTTGAAACTAGATGAGAAATATCAATCTACATCCCCCAAGCCGAGACCATCGGCATGGCGCATATGGCAGCATTCGAGAACACGCCTCGGACGCGTCGTAGCAGTTGTCTTCAGTACAGAAGCCATGTGTCTCCTCCTAATATGCGTATGCCTGCGTTTCATCCAGGATGTGAGCATGAACTCGGTAGCTCATCAGACTGCCTTAATGGAGGGGAAGAGGGGAACTGAGATATCTGCCACCCGGACAGGGGAGACAGACAACTACATCAGGGCTCCGTCACCGACGATGGGACCGATGATATTCGACATCTTAACCCGGTACCCCTACCTCTGGGGCATCTACGTCCAATGGGTCATACTCTACATCACACACGTAGTCTGCGCATCATCATCATCATCACTACTAGCGTCAAGGTCAAAGAGACATCTATTGCATCTCCCCGTCGCCGCCGTGTACAGTTCCATGCTCTTGCACCAGATGCAATCACGCTCACGCGCCGGCGCGGGTCCCACGCACAGAAGACGCTTCATCCTCGCGGCTAAGATTATCGTGTTCTTCTTGTCGACGGCTATGCTCTGGTACTGGGTCAGTATGCCGGGCATACATCGTGGTCGTCTCGGCGAAGATCTCCAGCTGCTACGGCTGCTGCTACTTACGACACGCGCAGGCGCAGGCGCAGGCGCACATCCAAATGCTGAAACTGTCGCGCTGGTTTCGGGAATGAGCACTTGGAGAACAGCGCTTACATCCGCATTGCTGGTTCTTGATGCGTTCGCGGCTATCTGGGCTTTCGCGGCTGCCATTATCACGCTGCCGGCCTGGGCTATGAGCGCGCTTGTCTGCTTTGCGTGGGCCCGCGACCCTATCCCGGATTTTCGCACGGTTGAGGAGCTCAGGGCTATGGTGAAAGCCGAGGAGGCTGTGATCGAGGAGGAGAGTGTTGTGCTGGAAGAGGAAGAGGAGGAGGGGGAGGAGGACAGTCTTTATGGTCTTGTTGGTGTCACCCCGGCGTTTTTTGCCTGGGTATGGGCGGTTCAAAGATGGCTTGCTAGGCTTGGGGAGTATATGGTTGATTTTGCGAGTCGGCATTGTTAGGGATTCTTATTGGGATCATTGGTTGTTACATTATTGATTTTCTTACTTCGACTCGGTAGATTTGGCTTTGCGGGGGGTTTCATGATAGTCGATTAACCGGCGTTGAGGCGTATCAAGGACACGGAATCGAGTCTGTCACTAGGAATCGACTACCAGTGGAACAGGAGGCTACATTTGAGGCCGGTCTAAAAGGCATCCTTCGAGTCCAAATTCAGAGTACCTAAGTTACCAGACTCTTAAGGTTAGGATGTATTTTCTATTGATTATGATACCCTTTGGATCAATTTTATCTGTCATATAATATTTCACCGTGTGCAGTCTTTACTACTTCTGAGAGGTGGAATACGACGAGAACATGGTTTCTGCTAGAATAAATACAAGACTTCGATCGTGAACGTTTGGCTAGCAAGCGTCGTTACCATGGGTTTGTAGCGCATAGTACACCGGTCAATGTATAGTCCAGGAATCCAGCGCTCGTGAATTTATATGTTGGCTTAACATTTAGGAGATAACTAACTGGCCCCATGAGAATCACCTGCTTGCTCACATAGAGGTAAATTCGGCCTTGCTAGCGTGGCTTTCGACTTATTGAACCAGACTCCAGATGTATGGGTAGCGTTCAAATTTCTAATTGTTGAAAAGTGTCCTAGAAATCTGTTCTTCCCAGCTTCAAGTATTATATGTACTCACATTCGACATTATCATCATCATGGAGACTAGTAGATTTCTAGGGGCTTTGAGACTGCTAGTTTTTTCTTCATATTATTTTCCTGAACATCTGCCTATGTTACGAGATCCACGAGAACAAAACCATAGAGAAAACCTCCATCCATTACATACACAGAGAGTCGACACAAAGAGACATCATCTTATTGAGTTTCTCTTGACGGAGAGGGAATTAATAACTTTTAGTATATACATAGAACTGAAATAAAAGAAAGGAAAGAAAGAAAATGTAAAAAAAAATGTAACAACGTTTTTAAGGATGTAATGACCTCGCTGGGGGTCGAACCCAGAATCTCCTGATTGATGGGATTTGTCGCATCGTAGTCAGACGCCTTGCCATTGGGCCACGAGGCCTACGTTGGTGTTGCGGCGGAAGAAAACAACGATTTATAGATATGTAATTCAGTGGATGGATAAATGGATCATGAGTCAAGCTAGTGCGACGCTTTATAAGGTTATAGATCTGGTAACACAGATTCGTGTGTGGGACTGCGTCTAGATCGCGAAACTTCTTATGTCTATAACTCACTCGGTTATTCGAGCGTATGAGGACCTCGGATTTGGTGATGTTTTCATGGGCTACTGTCTATCATAGCCGGAAAATATAAGTGTGGGTGACTAAGTGCCGGGGGGATGAGAGTGCCTACTTGGAAAGAGAGTCCCATCTCGATCCTATACAAACAGATTCCTGACATGCAAAATCCTCATATATGATTGTATTTAACAGAATCCATGATTTTCATAATTATCTTAGAGTATGCCGCCATATTCTTAGGTGCTTACCCGAGTGAAAATACGCAGTATATTGTCTAATTTTCGTGTATATTTGCTTTCTTTTGAATGGAGATCATAAACAATCCAACTCGTAAATGTACATAGATCCTGTTCACCTGTAAGGCCTCTAAGACATCAAATCCAGATGTCCTCTAGGAGATCCAGGAGGCTTAGGCTTTTCAAGCGCTCTTGTTTACCGCTTTCTCAGCAGCCTTTTGGATGACATCAGCTACCTGCTCCGGGTTGCTGCAAAACGCAAAGTGATCCGCGTCAATATCAACTATCTCCTCAAACTTATGACCCTCAGGCGCCGCCGAGATCATATCCGGCATCAAGTCCTTCTTCGCGCGAACATAAGTACCGGGGATGTGTCGCCAGCCGTCGTACGTCACGGGGTCCGCGAAGCACCTCCACGCATGGCTTCGAATAGACGATACCACGAGATTCATCTGCTCCTCATTGCACCCGGCAAGCCAAAGCTCCGTGCCGGGGGCGTTGGGGTCACGCCAGGAGAGCTCACCCTCTACGATGAACTGCCCTTCAACGGGCGGCTTCTCCTCGGGCCATACCTTGCCGCCGATATCGAGCAGGATCGCAGCCACGTATACGAGATGGGTGACGGCGCCCGTGTTTGGGCCGCGCGACGCGCGATCCAGCCCCCTGACCGCTTCGCTGGTCACGACCCCGCCGTAGCTGTGGCATGCGAGGACGACGTCGTGGCCGGCGTCGAGCTGCGGGATGACTACGTCCCGCACGGCTTGGGCGTCTGTCTGCAGTCCTCCGCGGGTAACAGCCGGTGGAGCTGTGTCTGCGTCCGTGTCCTTGGTTTGCTTGAGTTCTGAGCCGACGCTAGGTAGGGAGACTGTCAGGCATTTGTACTCGGCCTTGGTGAGAATGGCGGTCGTGAGCTGGAAATAATCTGGCGAGCACCATGCCCCAGGGCAGAAAACAATGACTGGTTTCTTTTCGGACATAGTTGGATATAACTGCTATTTGGTCTTGGAATTTTACTTTGAAATTTTATTATTTCTGTTGACGGATAGGGATGATTGGAATTAGAGAAACGGGAGCGATGGTCTGAGAGTGATGGAGAGAATGAGCAAGGAACCTTCGAAAGAAATGACAGCTTCAGCCCTTTTATAATGTCTTAATAACATACTGGACTGGTAGTTCGTCTCTCGCACATGACAACAACAGAGCGACTAGTTGCGTAGTTAGGCTAGCAACTAAGACATGACCACCTTTCACCCCTTGCATTCTGATTGGCCAATTCTATACGAGCATAAGACCACGACAATAGACCGCATGAAAAGAATGTCAAGTCCCATGATTTCTACCACGGACATCGGAATATTTCGGCGGACGTGGTAGGAACTAACTACCTAGTAGGCACTCATGACAATGGAAGGCGTCGATGTAAACATATACTGTGCTATGCGTCATGTATAATGTGTGATGCAGGACGATGCATGATGCATGGTGCCTGAAGTCTCTGATTGGAACTCGGATCGCTATGCTGCTAAGAGTGAAAATGCGACAGAAGTCTATATACTTGCATGTAGTCTATGTACTAGAGTGCTACCGTAGCACAGACCGTTGCAGCCACTCAGCAGCGGAAATACCTGCTCTCGACCCATCTAGCCTCAAAGTCGGGCACCATGTTTCCAACGACCACCGAAATTTCGGGGAAAACTTTGGTGAGGCGATGTAAGCCAACGCGTCCGGCCGAATACGTGGCGAAGACGATGCGATCTGGCCGCACACCGTGATCAACCAGCACCTGAACCGCCATAAGGCCGGAACCACCACTTGACATTTGCGAGTCCAAGAGCAACACGCTTTCATGTTCGCTGATGTCCTTAGGTAGCTTGAGATAGTGTAGTTCCGGCTCTCCAGTCCTGACGTTGGATTGAATTAGAAGGCGCCCGGTGCGGCAGTCCGGAATGACTCTCCTCAAGCCCGCTTCTAAAGTGGCGCCACCCCTCAAGACTACGACGGCGCTGACCTCGCCTTTAGGAGCCAGACCGCGGTACGGAATGCCAGCAGCTGTCTCAACAGCCATCTCCTTGAAGTGAACATTGTTAAGAGCCCTACAACCATGCATTTAGCCTCCCGAGACGAAAATAGGACTTGAGACCTGCTTACTGTTCGATCAACAGAGAGGAGAATCTGTCAAAGTAGAAAATGAAGTCTTCACTAGATGTGTCGATATCCTGAATCAAGGTGTTCATGCCCTTGAGCTGCGGAGTTTCTTTCAGTATCACAACTCGCTTCGAAAGAGGTTCGCTTTCGGAACCAGCCTCTAAGCTCTTCAGTGCTGCTCGATGGTGGGTTGACTTCTCCACCAGCTTTCTTTCAATGTAGTGAATAACCATAGCTTTTATATGTGAGTGACCCTTCTTGCCTTGCCTTGGGTACGGACTTACTCATAGCCACTCGGTTCTCGATACCCCTAGGCACGATGATATCTGTAACATATGATTAGGACAAAGCCCAAAACTTGGGAAGCCGTGCACACTATACATACCCGCATGATTCCTCTGGGGCACGACGTACTGCAGTAAAGAATTAGCTGGAGTGTTGGTCACAACAGAGCGGAACATGACCTGCCTTCTCGTAGTTCGGCTTGACAAATCTAAACCATTGCTTGATGCAACCTTCTACGGTTCGACCACGATCTTCCACATCCCGCAAGACTAGAATTGAACCTTGTTAGTAAAGTGGCTTGACACTGGCTAAATTCCTGGTCGTTTCTCGTGGACTGACTTCTTCTGGATAGACATGTGTCTGCATCAGCCTCGCAGTAAATCTGCCGCTGTGTTAATACGACTAATTGTGCGACATCGGTGCAGCGTTCTTACCATCATATCCATGAGATCCATCACTCTGGGGTCGTATAACGCGAAGATGCCTTCTAATATGAGAACATGAGGGGAGTAGATGGTTGTCGTCTCATCTACTCGCTGATGTTTCTCAAAAGAATACACTGGAACCTCGGCACGCTTGCTGTAGGTAGTAATTAGTACGATTGGTCTTTGCGGACTGGGAACATGCGATAAGGGGAGGCAGTGTGTCATTGAAGTTCAGGTAGGAGTTGCACGTACCCGGCCTTCAAGTCCTGAAGAGTTTGAAGCAATGAGTCGAAATCGATGGCCTGTAAAGGGGGCACATCAACACCGAACAATGCATTCAACGAGGAGGAGTCTTTTTTACCTCGGGTGAGTCAAAGTCATACTCGTTGAGAAAAGCTTTCCTCGAGGACTCGGCATCTAGCGGCTTATAATACGAGTCCTGCGATAGGTGAGTACCACTATTCGACGATGCCGTTTCCGGACGGGTGACCAACCATCGATAGGATCACCACCCACGGCAAGTTCAACTTTCTAACAATGGTATGTGACAGGGTCGATTTTCCAGAACCAGAGCTTCCAGCAATACCGATGATACTGAGATCAGCCCAAGGAGGGCTGTAGATAGCACGCTTGGCCATCGTGGCGGCACTCTTGTCAGCCGCAAGAGCAGGTGAACCGGGTTCGGTGTCCATCGCTGCTACTACGATCTAGGTCTGCGTACAACTAGGCGTAATATATATAGAAGTAAGTCTGGACACTGGCTACTGGTAGCCTTAGATCTATTTTTTGGCTTATTCTGATCCGTGACAATCAGCACTGTAGATGCTGTGCGGCCGCTAAGAGCAGCTGACCATACAGATACTGACGGGCAGGGACAAGCCTCTGTAGAGGGACGGTAAAGCAAAGATCTGTAGGAACTATACTGGACTGTTCGTAGAGAGGCACTTTTTGGCGCCTTAGTTCTAAAAATGTCGATTGGTAGTTCGAAGAATCACTTTGAGCTGTACTTCATTTTTTTTTCTGTATATACTTAATAAATCAACCTCTATCTGTTGAGGTTATTAGTATACTGGAGCGTTGAAGCAAAGGTGAGGACTGATTCTTGATTGGCTTAAGACTTGTAAGTTGTTGCACTACAGTAATCTGTACTCGTTAAAGATTTAAAGATTGTGCAACAAGCACGAGCAAGCAGCCACAGCTGCATTTCATGACGGTCACACAACGTTCGATTAGGGGGGTAGCAACTGCCCAAATGCTCCCCACCTGCCTACAAACCTGCCACGCATCATACCTGGTTGGGCTAATCGAAGAGTGCATAATACCTACCTATGTTCTGCTGTACATGCCTAAGCCACATGTAAAACTAGCACCAAGACTAACCTAGTACAAATTAGGACTAAGGCAGTGTGGTAAAAACTTCCCACAAGTAGAATTCCGTGGATGGGAGAGCTTTGCATCTGCCTTTTCCCTTTCTGCATTCCTCATCGACCTCGAGATCAAAATCCGGAGGTTAGACATGTTGCGCGGTTGGGATTCACTCCCCGGTTGATCATTCAAACACACTCTCTATTCTTTGTTTCTACTCTTTACGTTGTTTAGCCAATATTATTGGATGCCTACATCCACGCGTCATCTTGCATCTTTGGCTAACATGATGGTATGCGACTCGGAGCAGCTCTTATGTATGATCTTGGGCCCGACGAGACTGACGGTCGCTTCGAGCAGGCTTCATCAACGTCCACCCCTACACCGATGAAGCACGCCTTCACAAGGCAAGTGGAAGAAGTTAGGTCACCGAAGAGGTGAGGCGACCCCATTATTTGTCATACCCTCCCATCTCCTCACTTTTTAAATGATGCAATAACAATCAATGGGAATCTCTCTGAGCAAACCATGCGGAGATCGATTTTTTTATCTTTGTCTGATCAAAACTCTATCAGTCTTGATGTATCCTGCTTGCTCTTGCACTCTTACCGAGGAGGCTATAGCTAACTGACATTTGTAAAAGCGACATAAACGCACTTATTCTCGATTATCTAACGGTCGCCGGTTATCCTAATGCCGCCGCCAAGTTCTCGTCTGAAGCTAATCTGCCGCCCCAACAACACGCCTCATCCATACAAATAAGGCAACAAATTCAAGGGCTCATACATAAAGGGGAGATAGAGAACGCTATACAAGAGTTAAATGCTGAATACCCATCGGTATGTTGAAATGCTTGCTTGCTCAATAACCCCCCACCCTTCCTTTCAATGATTAGAACACGAGTTTTACATGCACCACTCATATTGATCTTCGGATCGTTGATGAGAAACAACCACTTCTCTATGACCATCTACTCGAGCACACCATTATCTGCTTGTCTTCCTACGCTTGCTCGTCAATGCTGACCAATGAGAAGATACTAGATGATGACGACGCGCTTTTATTTGCGCTGCTACGGTTACAACTAGTAGAGTTAATTCGAGAATGTAATGGCAGCCCAGAGCGTGATGTCAGAGTGGCATTGAAATTTGCGCAAACTAAATTGGGGCCGAAGGCCGCAGCTAATCAAGAATTCCTTGACGACCTCGAGAAGACGATGTCTCTTCTGGTCTTTCCTCAAGACTCCCTGGACCCGTCCTTGGCAGCTCTTCTACAGCCGAGTCTTCGGAGAGAAGTGGCTGATCAGGTAAATCGAGCGATCCTTGCATTGCAAATACAACCCAAAGAAGCGGCCATTCGCCGGATGGTCAAAATGAGGGTCTGGGGTGAGGAGGTCACACGTAAAGATACAAAGAAAGACTTACCCCCCAAGATCGATTTGGGTCTCGACAGTGATAACAATGAGCACAACGATGACATACAAAACGGTCATGAGCCGATGATTACCACCTAAAAGGATCTCTGCCGTCTAGAAAGAGATCAGCATTGTCCAAATGAAATGCGTATACAAGGTCTCACTCCCACTGATATCCAGAGATCCGCCCGACCTTGACAGATGGTTGGAGAGATAATAGGGATAGAAGTGTATTTCTAATTCTCGGAGCCTGCTGTTCGCAGGCCTCTGCATTGCTGGCTTTTTGTAACGATGTTATGAATATGGCGTCTTGAGGATACGGCAAGATTACGGGTTGATTCGCGAGGTGCTCATGACGGATTATAGTTTGGCGTTAAGGCTGGGGCTCACCAAGGTACTGCGCTGCGATACGTATAAGGAGAAACTGTCAGTAATAGTCATAAGGGTATCGGCGTTCTAGACAAAACGTTTGAATCAATGCTTTCAAAAGCGCATTTGTGTTTCTGTTAATAACCCAGTCGTATGGGAGGAACGAGACCTGATTGGTCTCGTGTGACTCTTCGAGGTACACCGGCCTGTCTAACTAATATATTTACAAACAACTATGGTTTTACTGCGTCCGCTCCAACCCATTCATTTAGTTCGTATATGCTTGAGTTTCTTTGGCGAGTATAGGAAGTTGTTGGCGTAGGCCTTAGGTGTAAATGCTCTCTCGTTGGGCTCTTGGACGAAGTATTCGTAACCCTGCTTTTCGGCGAAGTGAATGGCGTCTTCCTTAGTTCGGAACTCGAGCTTTGTGCCTTGCATAAAATCTCCAGACGATTGCCAACCCATCAATGGATTTTCCCATCGGTGTCCCTTGGCCAACACATCCCAGTCCATTCGCCAGTGGCGGGTGCCCCAATTGCCAGACTGTGTGGCGGGCTTGGATGGTTGATAGATGCTACGGGAAACTGATTAGAACATGAAACCCCAAACAAAAACGTAATTGCAGTGGTACCTACCGGACCGTTCTTGCCTGAAGCTCAATAGGAGCACCAGATATAACAGCAGCGGGGAGGATATCGGTCTCTTCGCTGCCGTCCATAACTCGCTTAGGCACAGGGGAGAAAGTACTAGATTGTATGCGTCAATATGGATATATTGCCCCTAGCTCACAGACAACAGGAAATGAAACGCACGATGTAGCCTTGTCGATATGAACACCATAGTCAGGCGCATTGGTAGGACGGACCTCGGGAGAAGCAGGCTTGGTCTGGGTCAGGGCGGTCGAAGCGTCGTCAGATTTCATGCGTCGCTGGGATGTGGCGAGGGCCGGCCGGCTTGCCACTGGGACAGAAGCCCGCAGCAATCGAGCTGCAGTTTGAGGCCGAAGGGAGGCCATTGTCGCGAGTCGTTAGGGACTGATGCGCGCGGTCAATGGCCGGTGTGTTTGGTTGTGAGTATGGCTGGTGATGATGCTAAATTGAAACATTTAATAAGCGCGAGCGCAGACCAAGCTGTAGGTAGGTTGTGGTAGGCTGGTAGGGAGATGCTGCGGGCTACGGTACGCCGGCTGCAGTGGGCCTCGAGACGGGCTGTGATTGGCTGTGGCTGATAGACAAGCCGACAAGCAGCGAAGCGTCCTTTTCTTGCTCACCTCAAATTCAAGCTACCGAAGTAACCATCAATTGGAACCGTCTATCTAATTCAACCTTTGGTTCAACCTCACCTGCACCATCCGACGTATCCTTAATTGCGTGCGCTTGTCGCTACTCAATTGACCTGCCTCTCCCTCCCTCGAGCCAAGACTAGCTATCCGTTACCATGAGTTTCGTCACTCGTCGGGGTCTCTCAACCCTCATCCCCCCCAAGGTTCGTGCCCACAGATGCCTTTAAACTTGATTTTGTGCTAAGACGTTCATGTCCAGGTTGCCTCGCCTAGCGTACGTACTCCCTTGACATTTTTTTGGTCTCTCGATTGCTCCGTGGATTTTATCACCCTGTCCGATCCAACTTAGCCAGTGCACTCAACAACACTGCCAGGGTGAATAATGGGGAGGGCGGACGGGCGTTTTATAGACATGAGTAGGATTGCTCAGGTTACGGAGAGAATTTTCTGACCGGATTCATAGGCGATCGGCGCCGCTCCCGATGCTGTCCGAATGAAGCGCGTCGTCAACTTTTACGAGAAGCTCCCTCGGGGTCCTGCTCCTGAGGTCAAGCCCACTGGCCTCTTTGGCCGATACCAGGCAAAGCACTTTGGGAAGAACCCGACTGGAAAGCGTATGTCGCAAATAAACATTTATCTGTTTCGCCGTCTTGGGGTGAATATGGAGACAAGTGATCACAAAGCGCTAACAACCCACTTCTCGTCTTATAGCTATTATCCACGCCATCGGCCTCATCCTGGTTGTTGGCTACCCCATGACTTACTACTTCCATCTCCGTAAGTTAATCGATATACTATAGTCTGAAATGACATCTATCCGCTGACGATGAACTAGGACACCACAAGAACAACGTCCACTAGATGGGGGGATGGGTGGTTTGCATGGTGGAGATAGAGGGCTATAATGGTTGTCATTGTATATAAAATAGATGGCATAGCCTTGCAGGACGTCGTGTACTAGCAAAGCGAGGAGACTTTAATCGTCTCGAAATAAATTTCCTTTGTTTCATCATATCGTGGTTGATGTGACACAGCAACTGATGTTTGTACTGGCTGTTCCCTGGCTTATTTTTAATCAAGTTAATATTGCCTATATGACTGGCTGCAAACCTTGTGAAGAACTTCCCTGGCGTATCATATATGTTATTGTCTCTCCGTAGGGAGCATTGCTCCAGCGCCCCATGCTCCATGTATGTACCAGTAAGATGAGATAGATTAGCGTCGTATAAAGGTGTGAGATAACATGTGTAGATACATGGACTTTATGTTAACTACTTAACTACAGCCGCCTGCGTAGATAACTGAAATTCAAGCTTTATGATCTAGGCTTTGCACATTTATAATACATTCATAGTATCCATGTATTTGGCTAGTCTAGTCCTAGAACCTTGCTATGTCCATTGAGGTATGCGGCTGTCAACTCGCTATTATCGTACGCTGACAGCTGCTGTCCTCAGCCTCTCAAGTTTACAGGTGCTTCCCCACTTTTCCTGCTGTCAGGCCATCCAGAGCTCGGGACTCGCAACTTTTATGACCACAACAAGAGAAACAATTCATTTAAGCTGCACCCTTTCTCTTCCCTTTCACCACTTGTACATCATAACGCTGCCTGCATAGAAGAAGGCGTCCGTTTTTCTTTTCGCGGTCTATTTGTCGCATTGCTTGCGAGCGTGGACAGGACTCTTTTTTAATACGGACCCCTCCGCCTTCGAGTGACGCCAAGTACAAACCTAGAGTTCTCTGGAACAACACACCATCTTCGACTCCGCTGACTAGTCAACTTTGGAATCATCTGGTCAGCGACAACACAGCATCAACATTTTGCACGCGCACACATTTGTTGACCTCCCCCGAATACCCGCGTAAATCTCATACTCGGATGATGGCTACTGAGGCCACTTTGGGAGGGCCAGTCGACGTATCTTCGAACGAGCCATCACTGGTGAGTATCAATCGTTATCGCCCTACCCAATAGTATTGACTACGTCTCGATCTCTTATTCTATATCTGCTAGTGATGCGCCGTAGGGTGACAATTGCTCCCATCTTAACTCTGCGACATGACCTACGGTTGCGACTAACAGTTCGCTTCGCTGCTAACAGTTGGGATTTTGATAGAACCGACCTAATGCAAGCAGAACCGACACTCAAGATGCCGACCAGTCGAACGCCGCAATGAACGGGTCCGGCGATGAAATCGAGAGCGGGATCATTGCCGAAATTGCCGACGAACTTGTGAATTCTGCGGAGGCCAGTGTGAGTGGTGGCTCAGATACCGAAGCATTCAAAACAGATCCGACCAAGCTATCCGGCGATAAGGGCCATGCGCGATCCTCATCAGCCGTTAAGAAGCCCTTGAGCTTCAAGTCAGTCTCCGTTAACCGCACATTTCTTGCTTCTAAAGGTGCTACCAATTCAACAACACGTCCAGAGTCTGCCGCCGGATCGACATCGTCCACGCCACAACCTACCGCTTCGTCTTTGGCTCCTCGTTTGAAGCTTGTGGCAAAGTCTGGTAGTGGCTTGGGAGGCGCCTCTAAGACGCTGGCTGTCAATGGAAAGACATCGGCCGCACCTGACCCAAGTTCTGTATGGAATCGCAACCGAGGTACGTCCCAGTGGCTAATGCGAGCGCTCACTTCTGTTATTCGTGTCTAGTTCAGTCTCTAACTGTGTTATGCTCCAGTTCCTACTCAGCCAGAGGCGAAGAAACGATCCGACGAAGAACTCAAAAATGATGGGATTCATATGGCAGATCGTCTCGGACCCGAGGACCTGAAAGGACAATCGAACTGGGCGGATATCGATGACGATGATGAATGGGCACCGGAAACCATAACATGGACCGACGGCACCAAGATTACATTGCCCCAGGCAGAGGATGCCCCAGCAAGCCCGACCGTTCAACCTGCGTCTACTACGAAATTAAACAAAGAAGCTGCGCCAGCTCCTAAGACGAAATCCCCTGTTCCTGTTGCTTCTTACACGACCGAAATCCCCTCCATCAAACCCGGTGTATTGGCCTCTGGCAAGGGTTTGGTCCTCAAAGGTGCTCCAGAGAAACCTACACTGGTCGCCAAACCACAGGCCCCGCCGGGTCCTGTCAAGTCTCCATGGGCTGCTTTACCGCCGGTCGATAGAGTCTCACCAGTTGTGATGGATATATCAAGCCAAACACCACCCCCGCGACAAACGCTGCGAGACGTGTCAAATACTAAGAGTGCGACGCCACCACCGGCCACTAAGGAAATTGCAGCAGATGATTTCAGTCGAAACTACCGCGATGGGCCGATGAACTCCGGTAGAGAGCTGTATAACTCACAGTCCGGTCGCTACGAACCTGTTTCTGATCGGAGGGGTTCGCGTGGTGACATCCATGCTCGCCAGCCGGCCTTACTCCAGCGTCCGATTCATAACGAGCAACAGGGACCCGCAGAACCTTCCGCGGCTTTTCAGACCAGCCGCAACAGCATGCCGGAAGGTCCATATAGTCGCCGCCGTGGCTCTTCTAATGTTAGTGGAGGAAGTGGCCATCTTGCGCCTCGACTCGGAGGAAAGCTCCCCGATGGATCTATACCCCATGAACTTGGGTCGATACAAGGGCAGGGACCCCAGGCGCACTCAGGCCCAATGTCTCGCAATGCGGAAAGTCCTATCTCTTCACAGACATACCCGCAGTCAAATCAACGCGTAAATCCAGGACAGGGCTATCAACAACCCTTCATATCACCTCATCAGAGTCACTCGGGTCCGTTCCAGAATACTTTCCACCCAGAACCGCAGAAGCAGGTCGACGTAGACTGGGAAAGGTCCCAAAAGGAATTTATGAAGCAAAAGCGAGAAGAGGCGATTCGGCGACGGATGGAACAAGAAGCTCGTGAGGAGGAAGCGAAGCAAGCACGTATTGCTGAGAAGCTGAAGGCTCTTGGTCCGGCACCCGAGCGCAAGAGTGCTAAGAAAGAGGCGTCTAGTGCTCCGCAACGAACCGACGTTCCCGCTTCCCTCTCTGCACGGTCCAAAGTCACGTCCAATGCGACGGAACCCTCTGACCCGACACCCACCGTAGCATCTGGTTCTGAGACTAAGGTCGAGATGCCTACTCCAACGGAGCCCACGCCAAAGGAACTTACCGAAACCAACTTACATCCACCAAATGGATCCGCGAAACGGCCTATGGGATATGAACAGCCCCAGATGCCTCCAGCCCAGCAAGTGACTCCTATGAATAATCAACACGCAACGTCCTGGTCTGAGACGCCTCAGCACCCAGATCGCTTCCAATCTTGGTCCAGCAGCCATCAGAATGCTTCGCGAAATGTGTGGGGCGCACCTGGAAATGATCGATCACTTGGCAATGGGACATTTAACGCTGATATTGGGCCTTTGCCCGACTCCCATGTAGGACCAGGCCCTAGTACGATTCATCGTCCTGGGCCAATTGGGCCGCCGAGACCTACTGCCCAGGTTCCGCAACCTGAGACTCAGCTCAACCGCTTACCTCCTATCGGTCCTCCGCGTGCACAGCCCAACCCGGCAAACGCCTGGAAGACTTTTGATATTAAAGCCGACGATGAAAGAAGACGTCTAGAAAGAATTAAGGAAAGAGAAACTATGGGTGATAAGGTGGCTGCCACAACTTTTACAGACACATGGCGCCCGGTGAATCTGGATGAGAATGGCCGACGTACCGTTGGCACTGTTATTAGGCCCCATGGAGACAGTGTAACTGAAAATCAAGGGGTTAGTAAAGATATGTCGCGTTCTGAGGCGGGAAGGCAGATCCCAAGTTCCCCCTCGGCTACGGCGCCGCCCACGGGCCCCTCGCCACAGACTCGCACGGGATCCCGTTTTTTCCCTACATCCAGAGAAGTCCAGCAAGATGCTTCTGTACAGCTTTCTGCTCGGTCGAAGTCGCCGACGCCACCACCACCTACGGCTGATGGCCACCCAGTATATGATGGTGATGCCACGAAACCGCATGTTGCGCTCCCCCCGCTGAGACCAAGAGTGAAGCTCCCTCCTTCTGCACAATCAGTTGCCCATGGGCCTATTGCCCCCCCGCCTAAACAAGCTGCCCCATCGTTTATGGCTGCCGCTGCGTCAACGTCTGCCTCAAGGGCGCCCGATACAAACACCACAGGACGTCCGACCAGCCGCGGTCGAGGATTCAATGGACTTCCTCAGAAGCCGCACGAGATAGCATCCCAAGAGAATTGGCAAAGCAAGATTAACAGTCTTATGGGGAAGAAGTCTACTTCTCCAGCCAAGCCTGTACCAATCTCGTCGATGATGGTGCCTATCGAATTCCCTCGATCCCATGATTCTATGGACGTCCCTGTTCTCTCTCCATCCGGAACAGACATAACCGAAGATAGCTCGTTCACGAGCAAGGAGATGGCAGAGGAATGCTTCGGGGAACAGGAGATGGGATCTCTTCCGGCTGTACGCCTCCCTACCGAGACCCCAGATGCGGCATGGCAAGCCGTACTCCCTAACTGGCATCCTGCTCCGGCTAAACTGCGCGTCGATCCCATGGGTAGTGAATCCTTTAGGTTTGGGTTCGACTATGCTCATGGCAAGAGCGTCATTCGCATATTAGCTCCTGGCATGTCTGATGCAAAGACTGTTGTCGCTCCCGTGCTTAATCCCCGGTCCGGCAGTAACCCTCGACGTGGGGCGCCCCGTGGTGGAATAGGTGCCCGGCATCCTTCCAGGGGTGGTCGACGTGTCCCCCGAGACACATTAGAGCACAATAGCGATCATCTCTCGACGTCGACTTCTAGCCGCACTGTTTCGAGCCGTGGACCACGCAACTTCCGACCACGCGGGGAGACCTGGAGTAGACAGCCATCCGCTTCTACGGCACAATCCTAAAAGCGTACTTCGAGTTTCAAAAAAAAACAACTTGGTGACAAGCTTGGATTATCTACCGGCCGCAGCCCTTCCGACGCGCCACACACACACATACACAATATTCTATCATTCTATCCGCACCGCAATTTTAGGTGACGCCATGGTCAGCTTCCTGCCAAGCACAAATCCGAGACGCACTAAAGTCGGATTGGCAGTGTGTATAAATAATTAATTTGGCCCTGTTTCCTCGTATAGCGTGTACGGCACACCCTCGGAAGTGCCTCGTGCCTGCTACCTACATACAGTTCTTTTCATCTTTGCACGTCACTCTCGCCTTCGGTTTGTCTTCGGTTCGACAACGGTGGCCAATAGGGTATTCTGATCTGAGATGTTGCCTACGAAGGAAATACGTGTTTTGTCTTATTGTCACGATATCCTCGGTCTCGTTCATGATGGATGTAGGCACTCTAATGATGGAGTTGCAGTAGGCGGGAAGGGAAAAGGGAACGAAGAGCCTAATGAACAAACATACGTCCTTGTATCTAACGTATGTTGGAGGAATAACTTGACCACGTATCTAGCCTCATGGGGCTTATTATTCTAGCCTGTGGAAAGCCCAAGAATGGGCGACGCCTCCTCCGCGGCAGCAAAGTACTTTTTCTTTGCTAATGCCAATATCCGATCCTTTCCCTCCCTCATCGTGATGGAAAAACGCGAGGTATAACAATGATATGCCCCGAGCTGTAGCAACAAAAACGAGATACCTCGGGGCATGCTACATCGGAGAGGGACAACGACTTCCCCTGGTATGGGAAGCCCAACTTTACACTTTTGCTCTGCGTCTTCGCTCAATACAAAGGACGTATTTTGTCTTGTGCTGTGTTGCATTAGCCTTACCTAGCCAGCTTGTTAGGAGGCCGATGAACAGATAGGCAGATCGTCATGGAATAACACTCTGGACTAAACGGCCAGGTCGATAGCAATCAATGAGAAACCTTTTCTATATTCATAGGCTGGCCGCTTACTCCAAGTATTAATGTGTATGTGACATGTTACGTTTATGTGGGTTAACATGGTCACTTTTGGTCAGACTCGTATTGTAACGAGGCCCATAGTTATATCTGCAATAGGAGGTAGACGAATGCAATGGCCAAAATAGTACGATTACAGGCTCTACTACTCGGATAAGTAGGCAGACAACGCCCCAACAAGGCATATCTTCTTTTCTCCATGATTTATATCCTTTTCCCATCATGTAAATAAACTGAACACAGGCCGTATCTTTCGTCGCAACAGCCGGGAACTCCTTGACGCCGCTAATTCTTTCATCATCATCCACGTACATATTTAAGGTATCTTGCCCTGGTCCTTACCCTCTCAGCCATGCTCACTCATTAAGATGATAATCCGCTACCTCCTCTCCTAGACATTTGAGGTGACGGATATGGCATAGCAATCGGCCAGTCCAGTCATAGATGGAGTGAGAACCACTTATCTATGTCGTTCTCGATTTATCTCCTTTTTTTTTTTTTTTTATTAATGTGCATATTCTCCTTTCTTTCTGTCTGTGTCTCTGTCTAAAATGTCTAGTACTCTTCAATAGCACAGTTGGGATGTAGTACGTAGACGACCTTCTGCGAGGGCGTTGGGCCGCCATCTGCTGCTGCTGCTGTCTGGGAGCCTTCGGCGCCTTCTTCGGCCAGACCATCGCCACGAACGGCCATGAGGATGCTGTCCTGTTGTGGGAAATACGTCAGCCACACAGATTTTATCTCGAACCTTGACATGGGGGAAACTGCAGCACCAGCGATGATGATGTGGTACAGACCTCTGAAGAACGGAGCGATAGGGGAATGAGGTAAGACGTGGAATATGGGACAAAAGAACTCACCTTGACCATCTTCTTGAGCACCATCTTGGCAAGGCTCATTTCGCGATGGTAGTCTTCCTCGCCATCGAGCTCGTCCTCCTTTTGTTCCAGATACCACTGTACGAGTTCCTCGCCATCAACACCGTCGCCAGCTCCGTTAGACTCTTCGTCGTTGACGCGTGAAACCATCAGGTTCACTATAGATATGTACTTTTCATATGTGATAGCCGTCTTCTTGCGCGCGGGGGCACCGGAGCCACTGGCGTCGGCTTGAGCATCTTCGTCACCCATTACCTCGTCGCCCTCGGCATCCTGGGCTTGGGAGGCAGCCGCCGCTCCTGACGCCTCGTCCGCCGCAGCTATCAGAGCGGCTGCATCTTCGGGCGCATCGTACTCTTCGTCGATTTCGACATCATCATGTTCGACGGATATGATGCTCTGGCGCAAGAGATTGAACGCTTCGTCAACGAACTCGGGGGTAATCTCCTCGACACAGTTGGCTTTGGCGATTGCTTCGGATAGACGGATAAGACTTTCGAGCTGTCGGACGGTAATACGGTAGCTGTTTTTGCCGACACCACCTTGGGCATCGTCGGCACGTAGCTCCTTATACTTGTTTACGAGGCGTTCCTTGGCCTCGTCCATAAATTCTGGACGGAATGTCCGCGCAAATCGGATATATCGCTGCAGACACTCGGTGCTAAACTCGGGCTCAATGGCACTATCGCGCAGTGCGTGGATGCCCACAATATGCTCAGCTAGGTGGCGGTCTACCGATTCATTACATTCGTCAAGAATAACGAAGAACAGATCGAAACGCGACATGATAGGTGCAGACATGTTGATGTTTGCTCGCAGGGTCATCTTCCGGTTATATCGCCCACCAACAGGATTGGCAGCAGCGAGAATTGATGTTCGCGCGTTGAGTGTGGCCTGAATGCCGGCCTTTGCTATAGAAATCGTCTGCTGTTCCATCGCTTCGTGGATGGCGACTTGGTCCGCAATGTCCATCTTGTCGAACTCGTCAATGGCACAAATACCATTGTCCGCCAACATCAAAGCTCCAGCTTCGATGGTGAACTCGCCTGTCTCTTCATCCTTGACCACAGCAGCTGTGAGACCAGCGGCTGAAGAGGCCTTACCAGATGTGTACACCGCTCGTGGGGCAAATGAGCAGACATATTTCAGGAACTGGGATTTCGATGTCGAAGGATCGCCTACAATGCAAATGTTGATATCGCCTCTCAGAGCCATTCCCTCTGCAGTAGTTTTATGGACACCAGACATGAGCTGTAAGAGAATACCCTTTTTCACGACTTCGTGACCATAGACCGTTGGGGCAATCGATTTGACGAGCCGTGAGTAGATATGATCGCTATGAACCATCTCACGAAGTTCTTCAATCTCACTAGGAGTCATCGAGTTCAAAACAGCAGCTTGGGCATCCTCTACTGACTCGGCAGTCTCAGCCGAAGTCGATGTCATTGAGTTGATAATCTCGTTGATCTGTCGGCTTGCGGACTGTCCTGGTGCAGAGGTATCCGGGGTCACCATGTTGGCGAGGAAAGCAAGGCGGTACGTCAAATCACGCACACCAAGCGATTTAAGACCGGAGACTCCGCTGCCGCCAACATCGTTATTGCGAGGGGCATTGCGGTCGTCTCGAACGGCCGTGGGTCGGACACCTGGCAAACCAAGCTGGCTGACATCCGGAACTACGATCAAGGCACCCGTAAATATGCACTTTTCTCCTGCCTTGGCACGATCGACTATTTCACCTCGGAGGATGACGTCCATAGTTCGAGGCATGCTACCAGTCGGTATTTCGGAGCTATTCTCCTGGATTCGCACTTTCTGCCAGTCGACAAAGGTGCTTTGCCGAATATCAAGCTGCCATGCCAGACGGTTGCCACATTCAAAATTGGGACATTGTGTGGGCTCGGTGTATCTAAACGTCTGCTCAACATTGGGGACCACGGCATGACAAGCCTCACAGCTAAAGGTTGCCAGCGAAAGCTCTGGCCGGACTTCCGACGTCCGTGTGACAGTCCCGGAGATAGAGAGCAGTTGGCCAATATTCTTGGCTCGCAGACTCCGAATCCTCGAAACCAAAGGCAGGTTGTAGAAAGCGATAGCAAAAAGCTTATCGGTCTGCTGGTTCGATGTCTTGCTTCCCTGTGATTCAGACTGACTAGCGGACCCGGCATTGCTGGCGCCTGAAGTTGTCTGATTGCTTGACGTAGTGGCTTGTCGGTGCTCGCGGAAGTATTGCGGTTCGTACTTGGCAATCATATTGTGCAGGGCACGGGTAAGAAAGGGTAGAAATCGGTAGTATTGTGTATTGATGGCATTGGCAAGGCCGCCATTTTGAAAGGAAGCGACATGATCGTAATTCACGTAAAATGTGGAAAGTTGATACACGCGCATGTTGTGAATCTGCGCAACATAGAATCTGTCCGTCGTTCGGCTCGAGCCCGGCTGCTGGCCTGATGCCACTGGGTCTTCAACATATCTGAAAGCTGATCAGTTGTCATTCTAGCCTAAACGCTCCTGCAGACCTGAAACATACTCTTCGATGAAGTTTTCGAAGTGTTCTTGTACCGTAATGCCGATTCTATCCTCAACACGAGGGATCGCTGTTGGGTCGTTCCGCCGTCTTAGATGAGACGGAATTTGGTCGTCTGCAAAGCCCTCGCCCTCGTCATCACTGGCAGCAGCCAAGCTTTCCGAAGGCGGCGCTCGCGGTCGGGCGGAAGAGCCTCGGTGATATTGCCTTGGTCGAGGGGTGGCAGCAGGTCCCTCCGACATACTGAAGCCGGCGTCGCTTGGCGTCGCCATTTTGTTGTGATGCGATTACTGATGATATTTGTCTACAGACTCTGGGGAAAGATTATAAAGTCATAGACAAGACAGATGTTCTCGGGAATAGTCTAATTAGGAATTCGCTATGTGGTCGCTGCGCTTGAAGGGGAGTTTAGACCCAATACGTACAAAATGCAGATAGAGCAGAGGAAAAGAACGTGGAGGGGCTAAAACAAATCAATCCGTGACGCGCATTTTCGCGTTCCCCTTTCAGACGCGTTAAGTGGTTGCATGGCTAGCTTAATATCAATTTACTCTTTATATGTAATGTACTGGTTAGAAAGGTGTCTATCTTCGCGCTTAACTGAATATTTAATGACAGTACACGGCATATCTAATACTTGGAATAGCACTCGCTGTATGTATTCAGATGAAGCTCTCTACTAGTCTAACTACGATAATCGGGAAGATCGAAACAGAACTAATATGGATGCCAGTGATAGAATAAACATCTGTCATTATAGTTCTACAAACATTTGAACCTACTGATAGCCACATTCTAGTAGTCCCTGGCGGCCTACGTCTACATCTACCTACCAGGTGACTAATGACCAGTTACCCGCCTATGGAGTGGCTATATACTAACGTTAGTTTTTATATATATGTGTGTGTGGCTAGGACCGCTTTTCGATCCTACCTAGAGGTGGGAGTCAATTGGCCACTCTATTGAGCCTTGACCCAAAACCTATTACATGACTATATTCGGGTTTATGTATCTATTCTGTAATAGAAACTCCCGGCATATTGGTCACTCCTCTTGTTCGGAACCGGAAGACACCCATTCAGCATCAGGAGCAAACGCAACGCTGGGAATAGCGTTCTAACCTTGTTAGAACACTACTGCTTACCAAATATTGGGAATTCTTTACACTCAGTTCATGCCCCTCTAATGTCTTGATACAGCGTCTCTTTTTAGGTCCTTGCTTGGCAATTTCTCCGGGAGCCGTGAACTCTCATATCTTAAGAGTGCTATCATAGTTGGTGCGAACCAGTTTACGTCGATTGGGCAAGAATGCAACGCCAGGCTATAGCAATATGAAAAATTTTAATAAAAATATATATATAACTATATTTAATCCCTGCTAATATTTAGTCTACAAGGTTGATACTGCTTGAAGAGATTTGGATAAATATAATGTAGCTTGAACGAGTGTATTCATGTCTCATGCTCCTTGTCGTCAACTAAGTTCCTAACCATTCGGCCCCTTCCTCCGCTGCCGCACCTCCGTTAGGCGCAACTTATAAGTGTGTTTCTGAACCCAGTTCTTGATGCTGGGAACACCTTCAAGCTCCTTCTCTTGTTTCGCCCTCTGTTGAGCACTCGCTTTCTCCTTCTTGGCATTCTTCTCAGCCTTTTTCAGCTCCCTCTCTGGCTTGGTCTCGTCATCAAATGTTTTCTGATCTTGAAGATCCTTATCGAAATAGCGGATGAGAGTAGGTGAATCGATGACTAGTTCTACGCCGCGTAAATCTCTTCTATCGATGCTCTCTTCCCGTAATACTCTCTCGGGGATTATGTCTTGTAGCCCGAGACAAACGCGCTCATCTAAATTCGCCTCCCCATGCTCATCGCAGAACATATGCGTGCTTTCTGTTATTTTTGGTTGGCCCTCGTCGTCAAGAGAAGTTCGGCCCGTTTTACGATCAAAAACAGCTCGCCAGACAAAGATACACGCGGGTCCGCGCTGAGGCGTGCCAGTTCTGTCCCATTGCTCCCTGATCTTATCCCAAGTATCGTATGTGCCGGAGAAATCCAATCCAACCACAGTACGAATATCGCCCCCACTTTCCTGAATGAACTCCTTTGCCTTTTTTCGCAATTTCTTCGTAGATTGCGACCAAGCTACCTCCACCACCAGGGCTGGCTGATTGGTCCCGGCGGGTATGTACTTGTAAGAGCAATCCGCACGTAAGTCCTTCTCACCAACTTTCAAGACCCTGCCGCCTTTGGGGTCTATACCGCCTACGATCTTGACGGTTTTGGAAGTATATTCCCCAAGCGTATTGTCCAATATGCGATCAAGCCAGCGTATCACGCACCTGTTTATATCCACTATCATGCCTTCATGGAAGGGGGAATTCATACGAATGGTAAATTGCGTCCTGCCAGTGAGAGACGGTCGGTATTCGTATCTGATTATATAGACTCAGTCAACAGTTTCGCGCTCCTGCATGATAGGCTTTTATCCGAGCATAATTCACCCTTACGTACCGAAGCGCTTCATGGAAAAACCCTGAAATATCGTTATCGGAACTCTCTAACCTGGCAAGGAGTGCTCTATAGTCGCTGGGTAAGATCTTCTTCGTGATGACTTCTGGGCGTCCTTCCTGGGGTATACCCTTGTCAATATCTCTGATCAAGCCGATCAAGTTGTCCACTCGAGATGTGGACAGAGCCTCCCGCTCGCGGCGGGTTCGTCGGCTGGCCACGTTGAAGATTTTAAGGACGCCCGAAAGAAACTTAGCGCCCAGCGATGCAGTTAGTGACGCTGGGCTTTGCAGCCCATCTGTGTCAACCCCGCGCTCGTCTTCCGACGAATCTTTCGTAAGAAACGGCCCAACGTTCACTGGGCTTAAGGAGCGCGACGCCCGAGGGTTCTTCCAAATAGTATGGGGTGTTTCCGGCGTCGGAGGGAAACGATGGTTTGCTTGGCTTGAGAAATTTTGGCCAGAGGGTTCAGCTCCTGGTAATGGATGTTGGGGCCGCTTAGGAGTGGATGGAGGCGTCGGGTCAGGCATAGATGGCAGTTAACAAGCGGCGTATATCTCTAACCATGCTTTTGAAACGACCGGACAACGTGTGGGCTAGATATACTAGAATTCTCCAACTGGGTAGACGCCGATTCGTCATGGGATTACCGCCGCAATACTCGAGATGCGGGGTCAGCAATGAAATGATAAGAAGACGGCAGATATGATTGGCGATGGGGTGAGGCTCTGACCTGGCATATAAGAAATAGGTATGACAACCTCACTTGGTTAAAGGTTTCCGAGTAGGCACCTGCCCAGTTGGGGGCTGGGAGAGAGTTAATATCAGATAGAAGCAAGTCAATCATTTGAGGGTTCAATCACTCTAGGCTATCCCTCAATGTAGATTCCATGTAACCTACTCTATCATGTCTACAATATCATTACCAACCTTTTGCAACACTACGTCCCTTAACATCGAAGGTCAGTCAATTATATAACGTCTCTGATATCTGACGCACACCTTTTCGTACCCTCCGTCAACGTCCATCTTACAAGTTTGTGTTAAGCGACACATCCAGCGTTGCCATAATCCTATTGACCGCCGAATTGTCACTTTAGCACTGCCTCTTCCTATTGTCGAAGTTCAATCTTTCTGCTTCGTTAGCGGACTGGGACGGTCTCTTTAGGTTGAAAATCCTAAGACTATAGGTATATCTCACCCTCATGTGTATGATAAGCTTCGCCCTCCTGTCACTGGAGCAGATGGCTCAGCACCTTGGTAATGTACTTACTTGTATTACATAAGGTTGGGAAGATGGTAGTGGCTGGAGACTCTGAGTTTCTGATTGGTCAGCGGACCGGTGCACTTGCTGTCGGCTGCAGAGCAGCGGGGCGACAGACCTAAAGAGACGTCCACTACAACACGTCAGGAATAGGTATGGATCTGGGCATTTCTTTTACACGAAAAAAAGCACTGCATATCCAGTATCAGAGTTACATCAAGCCCGTTTGCACTTGTGCTTTTGGGCTGCAACGAGCGACCATACCCTGATGCTGATTGATTAATATGGGTCGTCTAGGATTGCCGCCCTGTAAGAAGGTCGAAAAAGGTGCTGCCTGGAGCCATGGTCAAAAGGGGAACAGGAAGCGCAACATGCAACTCGCAAAAAGGCACTTCCTGTTGTCGTCTAGACACAAGCAAGTCTCGTGTCTAGATGGATTGACCAATCAACTTACTTTGGAAATATTCCCTCTAACAGGAAAGAGTTTAGTTATATTTCTTTTATAATAGCAACCGCACTAGCATAACAAACTCAGGCAGAACTTTAAGGTATCATGGAGTGGAGTTTGCACTTACATTATGCATTCTCACCCATGTTGCCCTGTTCTGCCCCGTACCTTTCTTCCCAGCTGTCCACCTATCAGAAACCCATATAGCGCATCCTCACGATATTCATTGGGACATGCGGTGCGGGAAGAATTCTGTTGCCTAGCTACGTGGGAATCGCAAAGCCACCTGGTGACATTGGGGGATCTGTGTAGATCCAAGATGATGGATGCGTTAATGCCCAGAACGGCAATGTTTTGTAAAGCCCCTTTCGAATATCTGAAGAGGAGTTACCAATACACATATATCAATATTATAAAAACTGTACGGCTGTCACATATCCCTCTCCCCCCTGAACTTGTCAGTTGGTGTGGTACCATTCCTGGTTGTATTTCGTTCTCTTTTAACACCAGCCATTGTTACACTGACTCCAAACAAAGTCATCAAGCAGCAAGACGCTTTATAAGATTTCACGTTGGTAGTTTTGGTTCCTTAGAACGCAATTGTCCCGACATGCGGTGAGAGAGTGCAAGTCGACAACCTCATCTTTTCAAAATGAATAATCCACACTTTCTGGGCCAGACACTGGCTTTGATCAAGAAGAATCTTATCGTTGCCATCAAGCGGAAGTGGATTTCAACTCCCCTACGAGCATTGATTCTTCCCGTCATCTTACTTGTGTTGCTCCTCGAGATCAAAGACTTTGCTCGCGATCGAAACCGTTACGGCATTGGCGACCCGCATCCTCTCAAAGACATCAAGGAGAGCCTGCGAGACGGCAAGCCTCTTGTCATTGCACGAAACTCTACCCTGGGCCCGGACTTCCCGCCCATCCTCGATCGGTTCAAGAAATCTCTGGGCACTACCAATATCATCGAGCTCGAAGACCCGGACGAGAATAAGTTCAACGCCACATGTCCCGTTGACTACCACGGAAACTCACCATGCCATGCTGTCGTGGTTTTCCGGGACTCTCCCAAGAGCGACCATGCCAATGCTACTTGGGAATACGAGATCCGGACTGATCCCGCGCTACAAACATACCACTACTTCAACGTCTTCAACACCGACGGAGCCACCCAGAGCATCATACTCCCTCTGCAGTCAGCCATTGAGAATGCTATTAGCAATCTGACCGTGACGCCCGACGTTCAAGTGTACACGCGTTACACCCAAGCGGAGGCTGAAAAGCAGACAAGGAAGGGCTTCCAGGAGCTAGCTCTATACATCCTGTCTTTTGTTTTCTTCATCACGATGTCTTTCGTTGCAAACCATCTGGCAAGCATGATGGCCAAAGACAGGGCTACGGGCATGTCTCAGCTCATTGATGCAATGGGCGGCACCGGTGCCGCTTGGTCGAGAGTGATGAGTTATGTTATCACGTTTGATATTCTGTATTTACCTCTCTGGGTCATTATGGGGGCTTGTAAGTGTACTTTGACATTCTCCGTCGTCTTTCCTTAGTTAACTTGAGAAACAGTATTCCAAGCCCTTTTGCTCCCCAGCCAAAACGCCGGAATCGTCATCTTTTGGCAGATATTCACAGGGTGGGCCATCACCAGTGCCTCTGCCTTCGGAACGGCCTTCTTCAAGAGTCACGCTTTTGCTATCCTCTGGGTTACTCTGATCCCTATCCTTCTTGCCGTCATCGCCGCGTTCACGGAGAATCTGGGTGAGAACGCTCCTCTTGCTCAAGTGGTTATCCTCAGCTTGCTTTTCCCTAGTATGAATTACGTTTACTTCTTCAACGTCATCACAAAGGCCGAAATCGAAGACATCACTCTCAATTTGGGACAAGCTCTACCCAAAGAAAAGTTCCCCCCTGATATGAATGGGAATTTCGACTGGGTATGCCTCACGGGGCCCTATTTCTTGTGGATTATCCTTATAGTGCAAATCGTTGTTTACCCAGTGCTCGCGGTCTTAGTCGAGCAGTGGCTTTACGGAAATAATCGCCGTAGAAGAACTTTCGAGTCTACCCCTGAAGCTGTCAATTCGCTGGCTGCTATCCAAGCACAGGGATTAACAAAATATTACCGGCCCTCGATACTCAGAAAGATGTTTTGCTGTTGTTCCTCCCGAAGATCTGAAGTCAAAGCAGTGGACGGCCTAGACCTCGCAAGCTACCGCAACCAGATTCTGTGCTTACTGGGCCCCAATGGATCGGGAAAAACCACGACATTGGATATGCTGGCTGGGTTTCAGGCTCCCACAGATGGCTCGATAACAATCAACGCGTCCCCTTCACAGATAGGTAACTCTCTCTCCCATGCCTCATACCTCATCGTCTCTACTAACGTTACTTTTCCCCATAGGCGTCTGCCCCCAAAAAAACATCCTCTGGGATAATCTCACCGTACGTGAGCATTTGGTTGTTTGGAACTCGCTCAAAGGGAATGCCGAGAGTTTCGAGGGCTTAGGGCGGCTTATCGACGAGTGTGACCTCGCGAAGAAGAAACATAGTCTTGCGGGGAGTCTCAGCGGGGGTATGAAACGAAAGCTTCAGCTTGCATGCATGCTTGTGGGTGGCTCGACTGTTTGCTTCGCTGACGAGATCACATCTGGCTTGGACCCGGTGTCAAGGAGGGCGATATGGGAGGTTATACTGCGTGAGCGATCTCGGCGTACTATGATTCTGACCACCCATTTCCTCGACGAGTCGGAGGTACTGTCGGATCACATAGTCATCGTCACACTTGGGAAATTGAAGTGCCAAGGCTCACCAGCCGAGCTCAAGAATAAATACGGAGGCGGTTATCGCGTTCACATCCCGAAGACAGAAGACATCTCTGGGCTCTCGCACCCCGTGACTGAGCGATCCGATAGGTATATCTGCAGGACTCCGGATTCTTCCTCTGCTGCTCAGATCCTAGCCTCGCTGAAGACCTCCAAGGATTCCGAAATATACATCACGGGGCCTACTATCGAAGACGTATTCCTTAAGGTCGCCGAGGAGCCCCATGCTCTCGTAGGTGACTCGCCAGAAGACATCTCCGTCTCTGAATCCCTCACAAACACATCAAAAGTCAAAGAGCAAGATTTGAGCTCTAGAGCAATCTACCAAAGGCAGATACGTGCCTTGTACCTAAAGAGAATCTTCCTCTTGCGGTCTACATGGTGGCACTATTTCTTCGCCGTAGCCATTCCCATCGTCGTCTCACCCCTAATATCAGCTTTCCTCCAATTCTACGCACCGCCGCAATGCGATCAGCTCGTAGCCTCTTCTTCTTGGCCTTATGAGTTCCGTCTATACGACGGGTATGAGCTAGCGCTCGGCCCGCCATCCATCAACGACACCATCTCGGACATCCTCAAGGACGACGACGACTACAGCTACTACGACAGCTATAATGACGATATCGGCCCTTACGTCCAGGACAGTCGCATGCAACTGGAGCGCTTCGTCCATACGAATTCCGTGAATATCAGCTACGGCGGCGCCATCTGGGCGACTAATGACAGCAAGCCCCTCATCGCGTACGGCGCGGATCAAGACTATAACGCGCATGCGCTGCTTAATGTCGTAAACCGAGTCCTCAGCGGGATCAAGATCAAGGGGACGCTAGGTGAGCTTACTGCTTACAAGCCCGCGGATGGCGGAAATAGCGCCATCTGGATCATTGTCGTCTGTCTTATCCAGGGCTTGTACCCCGCTTTCTTCTCGCTGTACACGACGTACGAGAAGCGGACAAGGGTGCGCGCGCTGCAGTATTCGAACGGGATCCGACCATTTTCTATCCTCTTCTCGTACTGGACGTTTGATGGCGTATTTGTCATCATCATCTCCGTTATCACTACTATCATCTACTCGTTCCAAACCCAGTGGTTCGAAGTCGGCTACCTGTTCCTCGTGCAGGCGCTGTACGGGTTCGCTGCGACTCTCATCTCGTATCTGGTCTCGTTCATCGCCCGGTCCCAACTCTCGGCCTTCTCGTTCTCCATCTTGTTCATGGTCATCATGTTTGTGTTGTCTATCATTCCTCTAGTGGTGAGTATTAATTTCAGAAAACCTATCTCAAGCGCAACACGAATGAATCATTTCGCTAACCTAGTTACCGGATAAAAGGTCCTCAACGCAGGCTCAGGGGGTAGCCAGCTAGCTTTAGATGGCACAGCTTATGGCTTGGGCATCATCTTCCCAATCCAGAATTTGCTACGCGCATTCACCGTCGGCTTGAACACGTACATCGTTCGGTGTAGAGGCCACACAGCAATCACCTATCCGGGGTCCATCTATGCCTATGGAGGGCCTATCCTTCTTCTTATCTTACAAAACATTGGCCTGTTCATCTTGGTCCTCTGGCTCGAAGGCGGCCGTATCTTCACTTCCGCCTCTCTTACCCCTGTCGCTACGCAGGAAGATATGGAAAAGACTACGCTTTCCGGAAGACCGGACGTGGATGCCGAGACCAGACGCGTCATGTCCTCTGAATCAGATCTTCTGCGCGTCCAGCATGTGTCCAAGAACTTCGGCTTCTCCACTGTTGTTGAAGACATCACGCTAGGTCTACAAGAAGGAGAGATCCTCGCCCTTCTTGGTCCCAATGGAGCGGGTAAAACGACAGCTCTGAACATGATTCGAGGAGACTTGGCCCCGTCGAGCGGAAGGGTATACCTTCAAGATGTCGATGTCCATAAGAATACCCGTCTAGCTCAGCAAAACTTGGGAGGTAAGACTTTTTGTTTACTTTAGACGCAACACTAGCCCACACCACACACCCTCCCCCCCCGACTACCTAGGATTCAAGCTGATTTTAATTGTTACTTTACGTTAGTATGCCCCCAGTTCGACGCCCTCGACCTTCTCACCGTGCGCCAACAACTCTCGTTCTACGCGCGGTGCAAGGGGGTGACGAACGTGAAAGCAGACGTGGCATACGTGATGAGTCGCGTGGGCATAACAGCGCACGCCGATAAGCTCGCCACGAAGCTGTCGGGCGGTAACAAGCGCAAGCTGAGCCTGGGCATCGCGCTCGTGGGCAACCCACCCGTCCTGCTCCTCGACGAGCCCAGCTCTGCCATGGACGCGGCTTCCAAGCGCGTTTTCTGGAAGACCCTCGAAGCCGTGGCGCCGGGAAGATCCGTGCTGCTGACCACGCATTCGATGGAAGAGGCCGATGCGCTGGCGACCCGCGCCGCTATCATTTCCAAGAGGCTCCTAGCGATTGGAAGCACCGAGGCCCTGCGCAAGACGCACAGTAACGAGTATCACGTCCACCTCATCCTCAAGAGCGGCCCCCTTGCCTCGGCTGAGGAGATACGGATAGTGGCTAATTGGGTGAGGGATGCTTTCCCGGGAGTCAATTTCGAGGGAGAGAACCTGGGTGGCCAGGTGCGGTTTATTGTCCCGGCCGATAGTCAAGTCCCCGGTACTGCGTCTGCGTCTACGGATTCTGGTTCTACGCAGAGTTTCACGCGGTACTTGATCCAGACTCTCGAGGCAAGAAAGGAAGACCTGGGATTAGATTGTTATACCATCTCTGCGGCGACGATGGAGAGCGTCTTCTTGCGTGTCGTGAAGGTGACTGATGCTGAAGAGGATATGAGAGTGGAGAAGAAGCCTTGGTGGCGTTGGTAGACGACTTTCTTTTTGATCAAGTGTTATGTTCTAGCTTGAAGATGATCTGATACCCCCGATGTTCGAAAACGGGCACAGAGGTAGTCCCGAATTATAGGATGCAATGAGGCGATATAATAGTTGTATTTATTAATTTACTGCTATATATACTGAGTGTCGGTTACATGGACGAGGTGAACCGCAATCGTTTGAGCATGTTTTGTTTTCACCAACATTGTATAAACTGTTGACTATTATTACTTACAATGGGGTTTTCGTCCCAATCTTATAAGCCTTATGACATAAGAACCGCCTCTATAATCCCATCAGCATCTTCCTCCGGCGGCAGCCAAACCTGGACAACCTCCAAGCCCGCCTTTGACAGCAACTCCTTCCACATCTTCTCGGTACGCTCCATGCCTCCGTTAAAAACCATCATGCTCAGATCAAGCATGGCATGGAAAGGCGACGCGCCTTGCTCTGGTATGATCATCTCGTGAAGGAGAAGCTTGGAGTACCCCGGTTTCATAGCCGCTTTGACTTGACGTAAGATGTTGAGGCACATCTCATCCGACCAGTCGTGGAGGATGTGGTGGAAGAAATACGCACGCGCGCCTTGATCGATCAGATATATCAGTAAATAAACGAAAGTGACTCAGATGGAAGTAGGTGGACTTTTTATTTCTGTCTATCTTACCTTTGACGGGCTGTTCTTTAAAGAAATCATATTCCAGCACCTCGATCGATGGGCTTAACGAGGCTCCGAGTTTGTTCGTAACGGCACCGAGGTCTTCAAGTACGAGTCGGCCTCGACCCGGATACTTGTCGTGGAATGCGAGTATGTCGTGCCCCTTCCCACCACCGACATCAACAAGCAGGGCGGAATCGGGGTCCACGCCGTCAAGGAGCCGCTCTTGCACAGGGTACCAGTCCGTCCAGTAATCCCGCGCGCCCATAGTGTTGCCCATGAAGGTGTTGAAATCCTGGAGGGCACTAGGCATGGTAGCGAGGAGGTCAAAAGTGGAGAGTTTTGAGTTGAAGGCGTATTGAATCAGGCCATCCTTCGGGTCGGAGGGACACCGGTATCCAGCCTCCCTGAAGAATTTGGGTGCTTTGACAGCTGCGGTTAACACGGTCGCGTCGCCGCTTTGTGGGACATTGTCAGCGAACGAGCTGAAGAATGTGACGCTACGCCTAGCATAGAAGCGCTCTCTCTATGATTCTAAACTTACAGAAACCTATGTCCGGCGGCGACCCCATCGGTAGCCATGGCATGGGTAATGGGGTTAGCTTCCCACGTTCTATCCCCGACCTCCTTCACGAACCCGATAGCAGACATAGCGCGCAAGATGCGTACTGCAGGCACACACAGATATTAGCTTGTTGAGCCCATTCACAGCGCAGGGTTCCAAGGTGTACACACATATGAGAAGATCTTCGCCGGCCGTCAACCTCGCGAGCTCTTCCGAGTCCATAGGCCTGCCACAGTTGCTGAGGTGTTTGAACAAACCGAGCTCAACACCGACTCTGGCAGCTACCGGGATGACACCCTGTTTTCAATTTGGTAAGTTTTTAATTTTTTTTAAGTTTTTGAACAATCTCGATCTCTGAATAAGGTATGGAATGGGATATTACCGAAAAACTCAGCTCCACTGCGACAGACTCCGGTTTCTCGAGACTCGCTGTGAGCTGCTTGCTTAAACGCAACGCCTGTCTCCTCGCATTCTCATCTCGTGACGAGAGCTGGGAGGTCAGGCTTGTCAGCTGCTCTATTAAAGCGATGGGCGTATCGACACTCGACATTGTATGTTACGGTGTATTGTCTGAAATTTGAGTATGACGGTTGCAAACTCAAAGGTAAGAGAGAAGAGTGTGCTTTATACCGCCGCGGTAGTGGCCGTGTCCGGAAGCTTTCTCCTTCATCCCTCCCTCTGGTAAGGTTGTTTGTTGGTCAGCCCGATATTAGCTGCAGATACTTCATTCTAACCATGGATGGTCGCGAATAGATGTTGGTGGTTCAGCCGCATCTTAGCTACATATACCTCATATACCTACTCAGATAGAGGGATACCTGTATTCCCATATGTTCCCTCAGGTTAAACCAAGCTAGCTAGCGTTAGGCGAGGTGGCGTGTAGCGATGAGATGGTCTTTTCACCTTACCCTTGCCGATCTACTGTACATACTGTGGCTGCACGGAACTCTTCAAACACCAAGTAGCACCATGTGTGATAAGATAGATGACCCAGCCGGTCGGGCTATTCATTGGCTTGTATACTTCGAACTACTATTTCGCTTGCGTCAATCAGCGTTCTGGACGACATACGCAAGGGAACCTCCCCTAATGTATGAATGTCAAATTCCGAGCGGCGATTGGATGGTGAATGCCGGCGCTATCAGCCCTTTTCCCAACTCACCGTCAAGACCGATGTAAACTCGCGAGTGATCCTCGAGAGCCGCAAGCAGTTAACCTAGTCTGGAGTTTCTTTTGCGAATACCCTAGTGTTTAGACCATTTTGTTTTTAAGAAGAGGGAAGGTGATGAGGGAGCAATATCACATCAGTCAAGTTATCGTGCGAGCCTAGGAGCTATGATCGTCCCCTATATTTCTCTATTTTACCAATACCAGTGGGCTAAAATATCGATAGTACGGTATCAGGTGTACTAGGATTACTAGGATGTTATGGGAGTTTATTACTTGATTAAGAAGTCCCGCCAAGATATGGATAAACTGTTTATTTCCATGCTCGTACTAAAGAGACCAGAACGTCTAGATAGGTTACCAAAGCAAATATAGTACGAACAAGGGACACTCAAATTTCTTCTTTTCAAGCTATCGATTATCAGGTCTTGAACAGACTGGACAACCGGTTTTCCAACAAGATAGGTGGAACAGTGCATATAGTGGGCGGCCTCTCCTAGGACATTACTAAAGAAACCTCGCGTTGTCTGACATGAGCAAATAAGCAATTATATGTTCATGAAATTCATCTCTCAAGTGATGGCTTTAGGCAAGCTGTGGTGCCCATCGCTTATTTTCCAACACAGCAGGTGTCGGTTCTGCCGTTCTCCGTGGTTGCCTCGCCTTTGGTGGCTTGAAGCATGTGGCAGAGGGTGTCAGCTCACTGCTAGGTAGGTAGGTACCTAGGCACTAACTCTGTACCACGTGTAAGACACTTATCAGATGCTTTCGGATAGTTTGCTCTAACCTAGGGCCTTAGATCAGGTGTCATGGACCTGTTTCTTTCTCTCCTACGACGGCTATCTGGACGTAGGTTTATAGGTTTGGTGACATTGAGTTGAGAGCTCTGCTCGCCCCAGCACATCTCAGCGCGTTTTCTAACTATATGAACAACGCTGTTACACATTGCTATCATTTCCGGAATATCAGAGTACAAATGAAATCTATGCTATGCTATCGCTACGACTGGCCTTTCGGTCTCCTCAATACCATAGCGGCCTCTCTATGACGATAAACTCACTCGAACAAGGGCTAACAGTCCAGTTTTTGTCGAGGGCTATATGAACTTTAACATCTGGGCGTTGTTTATAGATCACCCCTTCGAACAGCGTGAAATATTCGAGACTCTCCGTCATGGGTTTTGCCCACCACTTCCATTCCCCGATATCAGGTGGATCTACAGTATTAGAAGATTGGACTGCTTGGCCCCAAGCGACGACGGCTTCCCAGGGGTTCGAATGCAGTCCATATTCGTCCCAAGGCATAGCCATCAGATTGGACTCCCATTCATAGCCCTCCAGAATCCCCACTCCTTTTAGCAACACGTGGTCAATCACAAGTGTGAACTCTTTCAAGCTAGAAAACATCGGCAGGTACGTGTGTGCCCATTCTTCAAAGTAGTCCGCGGGTTCCCCACGTTGGCTCAACGTTTTTCGAGGCTTTATATCCTGACGGTTTTCATAACGCCTAGCGGCACATCCCATATCGTCTACATTGAGGCAGAGCTTAGTGACTTCATGCATATGCGGTGCCCAAGGGACATCCAGTGCAGGCCAAGGGCACATCCACGGCGAGGGCCAAGAGACCATGTCGTTCTGCCAATCAATTGCAGCTCGCATTGTATCCGGCATTCCTTCAGTGGAAAGCCCGCATAGTGAATGTTCGACCGGTTGCGGTTTGGAAGAGGCCAAGTCCTGAAGTCGCACGAGGGAGTAACGGCCGAGAGTCGCCGAGCGAGACTCGTTACAGGCCTCCAGCAAAGGCTTTAAAGCGCGCAGCCGTAGAATATGATCGCGAACGTCAACACGGCCCAAGGTGATTCGCAATGGTCTCGTTCTGCTCGCGACTGTAATAACTTGGTTTCAGTCCAAATACGGCTACTTACTGTACAATCATAATTTGGGATAGATAGCTGGGTACCTAGGTAAACTCACTTGCCTAAATCTCGAAACGGACCTTCGGTGGCAGGTCAGGAAATAGTCGAAAATTACCAGTCCTAGGACCATTGCCACTATCAGTTTCACTAGACTCCCCAGTCGTTGATACTAGGCAAATGGCAGAGAATTTCCAGGGTAGACGATAAGAATAGTCAACTGACATTATGAAATCAGGTGAAGTCTAAGTTCTAGCACATCTCTCTGCGTTCGCTAGAGAGTGGTTGCACGATTTGACAGTGAAACCGTTCACGGTTTGAAGCTGTGACTGAAGAGCTCCCTTTTTTTGCAGTCCCCGGATATTGATGGCTATGCGTACAGTTTATCCGATACGAACATGAAGGGAGGAATATGAAACAAAAGTTGATCCCTCAGATTGTCGAGCTTGAGGCATAGTTGGTTATCAAGATCCACTCAATTGAGGGAGGTGGGATGGAGCACGCTTGACGAGTAGGAAGAAGGCAACCGCTTTGTTCTCTCTTGCCTCGAGATATAAGGCCGCTACCTAAGTACATGCTACCTAGCTGCAAAATCCAGGTTATCCTTCCCCCTAAAATGACCTCGATTACTGCTTTGATACTACCTACTCAATTATGAAAAAAGACTGCCTTATATCGTTAAATTTCCTTTCCATGACAGCCACTGACCCTATTATCTTGGCAGGCAGATATTTACCCAAGCCTCCTTCCTTGGCCGCTTCTTGAAGACAAAGTAGGATAGCTATCTATCACTATAACATCAATTAAGCATCAAGGTCGACTTTCTTAAGGTCTACCTTTGGCAGGTGTGCCATATGGATTTTTGCGCTGGCAAAGGGTACAAATCGTGCACTGAAAGGTTTCCCCCTGACCTGAGGATCCCGGGGAGGGTTGGCGGGCGTGTCCCATGAGATCGGCCACTCGATCTCGGTAGCGGCAACACGCAGCTCGAGGGGTGGTGCACCGTAAGACCAAACCGGGCTCGGCATTGATGTCGATAATAGGTGGTCGGATCTCGCAACTTTGATCTGCGATGGGTCGATGGCGATATTCCAGATGTCGGTTGGCTCTACGACATGGTCGCGGGTATGGCTTGTCGTGCTCGAGGCGTCGACTAACCCGCTGCCATCGTATTTGACTGGGTCTCGCGTTGTCTCGTTGAAGTCGAGCGCCAGGCTGTACAATAACGGCCCGTAGTAGATTGCTGCGGTGTTGTTGGCCCTATCGACAACCCTCGGCTCGGTATGTAGGCTGATTGAGATCTTGCTTCGTCCCTTGGGAATATGAAATTTCTCTAGGCCGGCATCCGAAGGGGAGATGTTGGTGGTTGAACCCTTGGAGGGACCAGATCTGGTGCTGGAGCGATCAGCCCAGCTTGGAATTCTGACGTAGAATGTAAAGCTTTCATCAGCCGATATCGAGTATTTCAAGTCCATATCAAAGGGATAATTAGTATCAGCCGAGATAGTGACCTTGTTGTCTCCCAGCTTCGTAGTGACGCTTCCAGGAGAAAGCAAAACATGAGCGATGCCACCATCTGCCGTAGTGACATATGAGTTGGCGAGAAACTTCGGGTAGCCTTGAGGATGATTAACAGTACAGCAAGGCTGCCAAATATATTAGTGCTATTCTCTTCAAAACATTGGACTCGGTATAGCACTGACGTAGTCTGGCTCTAAGCCGAAGACGTTCCCATAAGAACCCACATTCTGCCACATCTGAGGATGCTCTGTGAGGTTCTTGGACCATGGCTGCGAGCTGTAAGCGACTGATTCTCTAACGTCCGCGCAAGCAACTGACCTGATTCTCTTGCTGTACATATTGATGCGACCACCAGTCCGGCCAGATCTGCCCAGGGAAGGCATTGAATGCAACGAGCTCAACCCAGTCTCCGATATCGTTGTCTGCAAGGTACTGGTAAATCCAAGCAAGAGAGAACATCAGCTCTGTAGAAGTGCATAGCTCCGCGCCCCTGTTGGGATTGAGGTCGGTAATGTATTCGTCGCCGATTATCGTTCCCGCAAGCGACTTGTGGTATCTAGCCACTAAGTCAACTGCGGTTCGAGTTTGGGTCTTCAGTGCTTCGTCGTGAGATGTTCGATAGATAGCAAGAGGGAAGCGAATAGCTAATTCAGATTAACGCTTGATTCAAGGAATGACCAGTCCGTTGATCAGCATGGCCTTCTTACCCTCTGCCAAGTTTACTCCGTGGGTAAACAACCACGAGTAAGTCTGGTTCTTTGGTGCATACACAACCTCTGGGAATGATCCTTCTACGAAGAAGGTTCTCCAATCGACGCCAAACTATAAGATGCTGTTAGCGATCTCAAAACTGGGAAATACAAGTACACTCATTAGGAATCTGTAACACTCATAATTATATGAGACTGGATTGTCCTAAATGTGAGGGCCCTAGGTTACGTACCGTGGTACTACCCTGTATCATGAGGTCCATAGTCTCCCAGATGAGTTGGGAGTTATTCCTGGGATGATTTTCGTACAACCACTGCAAGGAAATATGCATCTCATGTGCTCTTGCCGGACCCCATCCGGACCCGTCGAATACGTCGCCTTCTTTTGGCACCAGACCAGTGAAGTTATCTCGAAGCATACTATGAGCGAGTTCAATGTATTGATGCATAGCGCCTACTATCCTTTGCGTTTCCGAAGGATCTGCTTGGGCGTATTGCTAGTGGCAATAATCAGTAATTTGCTTCTGGGCTCCTACTATCGTCGGAGTGAAGACTCTTTCCCTTCGCAAGTCAAGAACAGTGCTTCTCTGCTTCGCATTTCATCCGTGCCACATAACTTACCATAAGTCCAAGCAGAATATAGCAACGCCCCCAGAGTCCTCGAGTCTGCGGCGTAGTTTCCGGGCCGAGCCACCCATCTTCCTGTTGGTGGTCCAGGATATAATCAAGAAACGTCTTAACCTGTTTCTTCAACGTAGGGTCGTCGAGCCCAAAGGCGAGGGGCACCAGGCCATTGAACCAGTAAGGTGCAGACTCGTGAAGATCAGAATACTCGGTATTCCCACCGAGCCATTTCGAATCCTTTACGAAGCGATAGAAGTTGAATAGATTCCCTGCAAGTCCGGCGGCAGACTTTTCTAGCTCGGCCTTGAACCACCCCTGAGGTTTGATCGATCCAAGAGGCAGGGCTTGGTATACTGGCTGTACGACTTAAATTTTTCTTTGTTAGTTGTTTCCCTAATCTCGGCAATGCTAGAGCTCACGGTCATTGTTTCCTTCCGCATTGATGTCATTCCTGATTTTAGGATGAGCCGAGATGCTTTGGCTTTGGAGAGCGAGCAGTACGGCAAGTGCCCTACGTAGACCCGCGAAGATAATCATTAGAGTCTAATGACACGGTACTAGAAAGTGATATGTATGTGAAACAATATAGAAAGGCCGTTGAGCTGGCTAGCACTAGTATTGGTGAAGGTCTACAAGCGATGCTGGAAATACTCTTTTACCTCGCGACCGGACAGCATCTATAGCGCTTCGTTTGAGAAAGAGCGGTCTCGAAAATCCTTGTTCAGAACTAAACAGGAACAGAATCTATATCTCCATGTCTCGGTGAGGGGCTTGCTTGCATGTATATGCATATGAAGGTTAATATTTTCCAGGGTCTCCAGGTTTGCTGGCAAAACATTCCCCGCGTAACTCTGATGGTATCAACGGCTAATAGCGTTGTATTCAATTGGACGACTCCATAGACCGGTAATAGCTTGACACTACAATGACTTACATGAAATCTAAGAGCAACCCTATTGCAAGAGCATTACTCTTCAGAAAAACGGTTGACCCGCCCGTTGAGGAAAAGCAAATAACCGTGCTACATAAGGGAATCTATGTTAGACATATCTCGTCTATTCCGCCTCTGCATGATTAAGGTAGCAAAAAACATCAAGCTAGGTTGAAGCGAAATATATACAGCGTTGTGATGTTCTACAAGCTCGCCTCCCCACCCCCCTGCGATAGGTTCTAGATAGGGGCTAAGAGACTGAAAAGCAGCAGCCTTCACTCCATCTGATTTTGCCTCCGGCTTCTAGATACATCTCCGCCTGTAGGAGAGGATCTACAACATTTTCCGTATGTAGAGTGACTGTGGCGTCCGGGCCGGCGCAATTCCCCACATTTGTACGCATGTACAGTAGTTCATCTACCTTGATAGTGATAGTGGAAACCGGGGGAGGTTCTTGAAAACAAATTTGGGAGACACATAGGAGTACACGAAAGTATGTAGGTATGCACAATGCTTGCTCTATTCTCTTCCGGCCAATAGAAACTGTGCTGCAGTAGTTATGCATGCTCTCTGCCGGCGGCATGACAGGGTTCGCCACCACCCTTGATGTGACCAGGGGATGTACATAAACTCGGTGAAAAGTACATAGTTTCCTCACCCGCCTGTACAATGACAGCATTCTGGGTCGCGTGCTTACATGCTGCATTTTGTACACCCTATTGATACCCTGCCTTCACAGAAGGGACTTTGGCCTGGCCATGCGTTGTGGATGATCGACCGACTGAGTCATGGGAGATTTGGTATACTACACCTTTTTTATAGGTGATATCTTCGGCGAAATACCGAAGAGTATTTCCTGCACGGATACACAATGGACTAAACATGATCAATCGGACGAGGCTAGATATATATATATATAAGTATCCTACACCAAATTGGCTCGATTTAATAGTATAGTAATTAGGCGTATGCCATAGTCTTATGATAGCCATTTCTGGAGTACATGGATGGTAACACTTTGGTATAATAGAGGCACGATGTATTTTCGGTGTTCATAACTTCATAACTACAACCCCGAGCGGCGCTCGTGGTGCTGTTGTGTGATCCGTCATGTTGACGGTGAGCGGGCTGATGGGCAGGCGTAGGTGGGAAGTGTTCAATCTATACACGTGCGAAATGCTTGCTTTTTATTCGCTCATGACATATTGTCCTCGTCTGGCTGACATTGTATGTTGGAGGCTACTCGGGATGCAGTCTCACGAAGTCAGATGGCAAGTTGCAGCCCTGGGGGTGGGCAGGTGAGACAACTTGAAGGAATGGTGCAATTTCGCAGGTGCCCTTAAGTGGTAATGAAGCCCTGCCAGCTGACTGATCAAATCTATCCAGCCTTAGACTGCCCCACTAAGGCTAAACATCTAAATTATTAGAGGCTTACTTACCTGGGTAAGTGGGCTGACTTCAAAAGCAAACGGCGGCATACTACCGCCCAGCTCACCTAGTTCGCCTATACGCTCCTATTATGCTGTGTAGTCTAGTGAACTTTGGCACTATAATGACCACCCCGCATCATTTTTGTGCCACTAATTCACAAGCACCATACCCCGCTCACCGTACTCGGAGCTATGCAGCTTTCAACCAATATGCTTGAGATTGTGAGAAAAAAACAAACCTCCAGAAAAAAGGAGGCAAAATATCACATCTTGCCGTCTTCGGTCATAGGTTAACCAGAGAAGCCTCAGCTTGAATTATTCAATCTGTTACCTACTGATAACTTCTCTTTCCTTAGACTGACGTTCAAATCCCGTCGCAATTCGCCAGGGCAGAGACCTTTAAAGTCCCTACGACTTCTGACATCATGTCGCAGAGGATTGCTATCCTCTCTGTCTATGACAAGACAGGTCTTCTGGACCTGGCAAAGGGCCTCGTCCAGCACAATGTGCGAATTTTAGCTTCAGGAGGTACAGCTAAAATGATTCGCGAATCCGGGTTTCCTGTTGAGTACGTAGTAGCTAATTACCAATAATATCGCATTCAGTTATGCACAGCGCCTACTAACATTCAAAAGGGACATCTCGGCGATCACCAAGGCCCCGGAGATGCTCTCCGGACGAGTCAAGACCTTACACCCTGCGGTTCATGCCGGTATCCTCGCTCGTAATCTCGAATCGGATGAGAAAGACCTCGCGGAGCAAAGTATTGACAAAGTCGACTACGTCATTTGCAATCTGTATCCCTTCAAAGATACCGTTGCCAAGCCTAATGTCACAGTCGCGGAAGCTGTCGAAGAGATCGATATTGGCGGCGTCACTCTGATTCGAGCTGCCGCGAAAAACCACGCCCGCGTTACCATCCTCAGTGACCCCAAGGACTATCCTGGTTTCCTAAAGGAGCTGGAGCAGGGCGAAATCAAAGAATCTAGCCGAAATAAATATGCCTTGAAGGCTTTTGAGCATACTGCCGACTATGACACTAACATCTCAGCCTTCTTCCGCTCAAGATATGCCGACGGACAACAATACATGGCCCTTCGTTATGGTGCAAATCCCCACCAGAAGCCTGCCGCCGCATACACCTCATCCACAGATCTCCCTTTCAAGGTTCTTGGCGGATCTCCGGGGTATATAAACCTGCTAGATGCGCTTAATAGCTGGGCTCTAGTCAAAGAACTGAAAAGGGCACTGGGCAAGCCTGCTGCTGCAAGTTTCAAGCACGTATCCCCTGCCGGTGCCGCCATTGGCGTGCCCCTTAGCGCAGAGGAGCGCAAAGTGTACTTTGTTGATGATATCCAGGGTATCGAGACATCTGGTCTCGCTCAAGCGTATGCTCGTGCCCGAGGTGCAGACCGCATGAGCAGCTTTGGAGATCTCATAGCCCTAAGCGACGTGGTTGATGTCCCTACCGCCAGCATCATCTCCAAGGAGGTTTCTGACGGTGTCATTGCGCCTGGCTATGAAGATGCCGCGTTGGAAATCCTAAAGAAGAAAAAGGGCGGAAAGTACCTCGTCCTCCAGATGGACCCCGAGTACGAGCCCGATGCTACAGAAAGCCGGACTGTCTATGGCGTCACTCTATCTCAGCAACGGAACGATATTGAGATCTCTCCTGAATCATTCAGCCGCACTGTGACTCCAAAGGATTTCGTCCTTCCCGAATCTGCCGCCAGGGACCTTACTGTCGCTACAATCGCAGTGAAATACACGCAAAGCAACTCGGTTTGTTACGCCAAAGATGGACAAGTCATCGGGTTGGGCGCCGGCCAGCAGTCGCGTATCCACTGCACTCGTCTTGCCGGTGATAAGGCCGACAATTGGTGGCTCCGCTTCCACCCACGGGTCCTCGGCATTAAGTGGAAGAAGGGAACCAAGCGTCCTGACAAGAGCAATGCGATTGATCTTCTTGTCAGCGGTGAGCTGCCTAAGTCAGGACCCGAGCGTGAACAGTTCGAGGCCGTATTTGAAGAAGTACCTGCCGCTTTCTCAGAGGAAGAGCGGAACGACTGGCTAAGCAAGCTGGGAGAAGTTGCCGTTTCTAGCGATGCATTCGTAAGTTACTCCCTCTTTTTTCATATACCCCGTTATACATGTACTAATCTAGGACACAGTTCCCCTTCATCGACAATATTTACCGTGCAGGTCGCTCGGGCGCCAAATATATTGCGGCACCTGGTGGTAGTCAGAATGACGCCGCTGTGTACGAGACTGCCGAGAAGCTCGGCATCGTCATCGTGGAACAGAAAATTCGCCTTTTCCATCACTAAGAGAAAGGGGTGATCTTCCGTGTAGTTAACCCTCGCAACGAAGACAAAAAAAATTAGAAAACAAATTATGACTGTGGCCAGACAGCCCACCCAGTAAAGGGCGAGAGGCCGGGTACACCGATTTATGTATGAAAAGGGGGTTAAATAAAAATAAAGATGTTTCTGTTCAAAAAAATTTGTTGGCAATACTGTCTTTATTAGTACTACAGAATACTAGGTATGGACCAACGTTCAAGCTGTATCTGAGTGTGGTAAGTAGATCTCCTCTGTACGATACCTACAGCAGTACCTGTTGGTACTTTTTGCGGTCTTGCGGGATAGAATCGGTATGTAATGCCCTATTGAGGTTAGAGCATCCTTTGGTTTGACTCAGCCTGCCGAAAAAATTAGTGGCTGCCTCTAGGTTCTTAGCCGGCTTCATGTCGTTACATATGCATGCAGAATGATCGACTTCGGAGATAAGACAGACAACGTATGTTGAGAGTTTCCTGCTATGTAGTGTGGTAAATTTTACCACGTGGGTCGTACGTCCTGACTCTCAAGGGACACGAAGGAGGAGACCACCTGTGTGTGTTGAAGTATCTTGGCTAATAATGACTTTTTAGGCGTATTACGGATTTGACGAGGCTTGTGACTGTAATAGCAAGCTGGTCATCACTGATCTCGACAGTGTAGGTGATATTTTGGAGTTTATGAGGTCCCCGGGTACGTGGACATCACGTCAGCTGCTCCGTGGCACCAGACTGACTAACTTTAGCTGTAACAAGGGTGCCATCTTAATAAAAAAAAGGGAATGATTTGATAATCCGTTCTATGTATGCACCTGTCTTCAGCACCTGATACTCTTGAGTATCGAAGAATCAGGCAGGAACTCATCCAATGATAATGCCACAATGAACAACCTGTCAAGCTCAAGGCAATTGATAGGTGCCCCTGCAACACACGTCGCAGGCGATCTCATCACGCTATACCTTATTTTGCTTGATTCAAGCCCTGCCAAGACCACGCTACATCGGAATAGCTTGCAATGACGAAACTCGGCGAAAGTCCGAGCAGAACTTGGGAGTGGATATCTTTGACGCCTCTGTCAGCGGTAGGGAATCCACTGTTTCACGGGTACGAACGCCTACAGCACGGCTTTGTGCACCCTTATATATTAGACTCTCGGCAGCTTTGCACTGGCATATAATAGACTGACTCGTCTACGTCCCACTCCTTTAGCAGTTCCCCGTCCTCCTATTTCCTAGTCCCTAATTTCATCATTCCTCGTCTTCAAGGCCTGGGGAGCGGTTATGTATCTGTAAGGCTTTTTGTTTCAGCTCATAGCAGAGCAGAGCAGCCTTACTGCACGAAAGGTTTTGCCAAGCATGGCACCCCTGAAGGTCCTTCAACCCCTCCAATGGGCAACGTTCATACTCGCCAATCTATTGCTGGCACAGTTCGCCGCGGGGGCACCTACAACAGAGTCTCAGCACGTTCTGCAGTTGGTCGATCCCAGTAATAGCCAGAATAACCACCAACATCCCCTGGTTATCGCTACCTCAACCTCGCATCAACGTCGCCTACGCGGTAGATTCCTTCATATCACAGGTATGCCCACTACACCATCTCCAACACGATCAACCATATACCCGGTCCTGTACACCGGTATAATGCATACATTAACCCAGCCATGTAGACCTGCACCCCGATGAACATTATCAACCGCATACATCGACCCAAGAGAACTTCGCATGCCACCGAGGCCATGGCCCTGCCGGTGCCTTTGGAGCCGAAACGTCGGATTGCGATTCTCCCATGTCGCTCGTCAATGCGACCTTGACCTGGGTCAAAGAGAACTTAAGAGATGAGATTGATTTCGTAGTTTGGACCGGTGATTCTGCGCGCCATGACAGCGACGAGGAGATCCCACGCCATAACAAGGACATTCTATCCATGAACCGTCGGATCTCCGATGCCTTCTTCGACACATTCTCCGACGACAAGGGCCCGGTCGTTCCCGTCGTGCCGACTTTTGGCAATAACGATATATACCCGCACAACATTCTCCTGCCCGGCCCCAACGACATCCTACGAACGTATAGCAACATATGGAAAGAATTCATCCCCGAGGCGCAGCGGCATTCGTTCGAGTTCGGAGGTTGGTTCTATGTCGAGGTCATACCGAGCAAGCTTGCTGTCTTTAGCCTTAATACGATATACTTTTTCGACCGCAACGCTGGCGTCGATGATTGCGTACATCCTTCCGAACCTGGATACAAGCATTTCGAATGGTTGACCGTTCAGCTCAATCAGTTGCGAAGCCGTGGCATGAAAGCCATTCTTATGGGACACGTCCCTCCCGCCAGGACATCGGGCAAGCAACTCTGGGAAGAGAGTTGTTGGCAGAAATACACCCTGTGGCTGCAGCAGTACCGAGATATTATCGTCGGTTCATTGTATGGGCATATGAACATCGACCATTTTCTGCTGCAAGATACAAGGGATATCGATATTACCTCGAAGATGAGTTCGCGCGACGGCCAAACTGAGATGCGAGAGACTATGTCGGATGACTTCTCCATCCTGTCGAGTGCTGATTATTTGAGGGAGCTCCGAGACGATTGGGCTAAGCTGCCAGACCCCGTCATTCTGGATCAAGACCTCGAGCATTCCAAAGACAGCAAGGGGAATAAGAAGGGTAAACATAAACTTGGTGGTCCACATGCAGAGCGGTACCAACTCACGCTGATCGCCCCAAGCATCGTGCCCAACTACTTCCCTAGCCTGCGCGTTTTTGAGTACAACATCACCGGTCTCGAAGATTCTCCCACCTGGGTGGACCATATGAGGGCATTGCCTCTCGATGATGATGTGCTTCCGCCCGATGAGACACCTGAGGCTGGCGAGCTCAAGAGACGAGAAAGCGCTGATTTCGAAACTGACAGGAAGAAGAAAAAGAAGAAGGGGAAAGGTAGAAAAGGCAAGACGCCAAAGGATCCCAATATCCGTGTTCCCGATCCACCAGCAAAGGACGCTTTGCCTGGCCCGGCATACTATCCCCAGACCCTGACTTTGCTCGGGTATACGCAATATTACGCCAACCTCACGTATATCAATAACGACCTGGTCGACAACTCGATGACGGACGGTCATGATAGCGATGGCGACGAGGTATCGTCTCGCGGCTGGAATTCCGGAAAACACCGGGGCAAGACTCCGAAGCACGACAAGCCCCGGCCCAAGGAGTTCGCCTTCGAGGTTGAGTACAGCACATACGACGACAAGATCTACAAGCTCAAGGACCTCACCGTCAGGAGCTTTGTGGATCTCGCCCATCGCATAGGTCAGGCGTCGGCAAAATCTGTACCCGATGCGGCAAATGATGACCAGCGTGTCGAGAGCGAAGTCGATAAAGATGATGAGCATGTTGAAGAGGACCAGGATGGTGATCTGGCTTCTCAGAGGGCTGGCAAGAAGAACAAAAACAAAAACAAAAACAAGAAAAAGAAAGGCCATGAAGTATGGCTGCATTTCTTGAAGCATGCATTCGTCAGCACCAGGAGTAAAGAGGAGTTAGAAAAATTGTAAGAAATGGGCGATCGATCGATCATGCAGTTTTTGCACGCCTCATGTGGACGGATTGATTGGTTAACTATGTTTTTGGTTTGGGAAATCATCTTGAGCTTGGCGTTTGGTGGACAGACATACATGCATACATGCATTGCATTGGGATAGCGTTTGGACGATTAGTTATTGTGATACCATAGCACGATTTGAAAGGAGGGAGGCGGTTAGGGTTTTTTTTACGAAGCATAGCATAGCACACGCTGTGGCATTGGGGGCATGTATCGTCATCAGGAAGAAGACCTCTAGACCGTTTGTTATATAGCGTTGCATCCTAGAAAAGGTAGAAGACAGGGGAAGGGGTTACCGGTAGAATGCTCATGTCGGTATTAGTTAAGATCTGAAGTTCACTATCGCCACCCTAGAACCAGAGCGAGAAAGAGAGAAAAAGAGGGTATAAGGAGAATTAAAGAATAGAAGATCATAATTCATTAATATTGTTGGTATCAAAGCCACATCAATGCATGCATCCTTTTACTTTAGATCACAGCCGAGCTTACTACTGTACCTCAGTCTGAATCACTATCATCAGACGAAGGCGAGAACCCACGCCATTCCTCCTCAGTATCATCAGCCAGTAAATCCACATCCCCGTTGCCATTTCCTTGTTCTGCATCATCTTCCTCTTCTTCCTCTTCCACCTCGAACGTCCCGCAAATATCCCAGCGATCGCCCTTCGCACGCCGGCTCACGTACTTGACGAAGCGCAGGGAGCCGCTGTCGCGCAGCACCAGACTCATCCGGTTCCAGGCCGCCGTCTGGAAGAACAGGATATTGTCGCCCTCGTCGTTGGAAGACTTGTAGATGGCCGCGTCTTCGTTGTCGTCCCCTTCGTCGCCTGCCATGTATACTTCGTGGCCACCTACTTCTCCGTTTTCTTCCTCTCCCTCCTCCGCCGCCTCCTCGTCTTCTATCTCTTCCTCTTTCTGTTCGGATTTCTTGGCATTGGATTTGGCTTTGATGTTGCTGCTATCCTTCTTTGCTTTCTTCCCGTTCGATTTAGAAGTCGAAGCCGAAGCGCTCTTCTCCTTCTCAGCATCTTCAGTTTCTTCTTTGTCGACTTCACCCCATCCCTTGGTGGGAGTGATGCCGAGGTTGAGCTCGAGCCGCGGCTTGCCTTCGTGTCCCGTGGCGAGCGTGTAGTCCTTTCCGCGCCGGAAGCGCCGCGCCAGGAAGTCATGGCTCTCGATCATGCAACCCGTGGCCAGCTGCAGCCAGCGGCGGAACTGTGGGCTTGGGAGGAACTCCTCGAGAAGCTCTGTGAGAGGCGAGTCGGATTTATTATTATTATTATTGCTTCCATCCTCCTCCTCCTCCTCCTCCTCCTCCTCCACCTCTTTTCCCTTCCCGTTAACTTTGCCCTTGACCTTACTGTTCTTGCTGTTCTTCTTTTCGTCGGGCGACGGTTGGAGGTATAGGTATCGATGTTTATGAGGAGGTCTCGCTACGCGCCAAGGCGTCTTCTTCTCGAGCTCTGTGCTTTCTTCCGGTAGGTCCTTTTTGCTCGCCGCTTCTTGTGCTAATACGTATTCGCGCAGCCGTGCGGCGAACTTCTTGCCCAGGAGATTAGGTAGCGTGATGCTCGAGTTGTCGCCGAAGTGTTCCGAGATCTGCTCAAGCGTGTCGGGGGTGAGGTAGGTAGGGGCCATGAAGCGGAGGAGGAATTCGAGGTCTGCCTCGTCGAACTCTTTCTCTTCGTCCTCCGCCTTGATCGGCACGGGTTGCGCCCGCGGCACATCGTATTGGTCCGGGTTGCCCTGCAGTTGCATGAGGCTGCTCTTCTTAGCGTTCTGCTCCTCAGCACCCTCGACGTAGCCCTCCTCGCCGATTTGCGGGATATGGAACCAGCCGGAGATGGCCATGCGCACGCGGCCGCCCTCGCGCTGCAACTGTGCTTTGGACTCAGCGTGGTAGACCTCCTCGACGTCATGGAAGCTCTCCCCTGGCTGGACCGCGAAGAAGCTCAGCTGGTTCCACGCCGGCGGGATGGCCTTGCTGACGTCCGGCGTGGGGGTGTGCGCCACCTGCCCATCCTCCCCTTTGAGCTCTTGTACAGGGAACAAACGGAGGGCACCACCCCATTCCGGCTTCCAGGGGATGTCCGGGTCGGTCAGGTATAGGATATAGCTGACCTTCCGGCTGCCGATGACGTCGTCATGACACAGCAGGTAGCAGCCGGGGGTGTACACGTTGATGGCCATGTCCGTTTTGCGACCGCTGAGGGGCCCACTGCCTGTGATGTGGGCGACATAGTCTCGGAAGGCCTGGGAATACATGGCGTCGCGGAGCGCCAGGAGAGAGGGCAACTTGGCGAGGGCATCGTCACCAAGGCCGTCGAGATTGGCAAGGTCGCCGGACTGGTGGATCTTGTAGATGTCGGTCTCCTTCGGCGTAAAGGAGACATTGTCCTTGATCTCCTCCCTCACAGCGCGTAGAAGTTTGTCGTCGATGAGCTCATGAATTACAGCATGCTTATAAGGTGACGAAGCGGCGTATTCTTTCGTATACCGGCCAAGGGTATTCTTGTCGAATAGGCCCTTTCTAAACCGCTTCTGCGCATCTTCGTTTGTCAGAGCTACACTTATAATTAGCCCATAACTTCCAAGGTGATCTCTGCCCGAATTCTGGTAATTATAGTTTGGCTAGCTCAGACTCCGGATCTACAGCAAGGAAGAGAGCATACAAGTCTTGGATTTCTTCTTGGAGGGTTTCTGCTCCGCAACGTGAGCTTCTTCTGCTTTGCGTTTCATTTTCGCCAAGGGTTTTATAGAGGTTTTTGTTTGTAACTTGTAAGTTAGGCTCGTAATTAATTCGATGCAGCGCAGGCAATTAGGCAATTAGGACAATAATGCAACTAGATAGGATACTGCACACCAATCTCTCTCAGCTTTGTTGCTTGAACAGACGGGGCGGTGGTCTGATTGCTGTCGAATGATATAAATTTCGTTGATAAAGTAAGGGTAATGGTAATGGGACGATGAAGCTTCAAACTTCAAGTTCTTTTCTGACGGCGAAAACCGGGACCCATCCACTTATACCTTTTCGTATAAGTGCAGGACGTTAGTTCACCTGGTAGTGCACGCCTCTAATGCGCTTGATCAACCTAAAACATCAGCTATTTACAGCACTTCGCCCCTCACTAAACGAGCCCTCCGTATCAAGCAGTTACCGTACGATTGGAGTTCAGGTAAGCATCGCAAAAAGAGGGTCGTGATCTGCCCCCCACCATCGGTATCCCTTGGGCGACAAGACGAAAAGAAGGTGCAGCATAACACAAAAGAAGGGAGGGTGCCCCTCGTCTCTCATTCACGGATCGGATGGGTCCAATCGAATAATGCTTTATGCCGCTTTCCAAGTCCCTCCAGTCGTCAAATCATCAATCGATCATTTTTCGTTGGCTTTCTTTCTTGCATAGCGCTCCCAAGCGCCGCCGCACTCTCCCTGCAGTCAACCCCATTGTGATTGATTCGAAGGGCTATTCGCTGCTGCACGCCAGTCGCCTGAGGTTTTGCTGGTTTGTCCATGCACTATGCTATACATATCGCTCGATGGATGTAGGTACTCAATTGAGGATCTACTCTTTCATCTGGGCGCTTACTAGGGCCCATGCTCTGAAAATAGTACCAACATCCCCTAGACTAGTTCTCTATGCTCCTGCGTTAGGCGAGCTACCCTAAACTACGTAGTTGTGAGCTGGGAAAAGCGCCAATATTTCAAGTTAAGGAGACTATGGGGGAAAAAAGCAAAGGTTCGGGCCCATCCGAGCCTTCTCCTCTACACCTCCGAAGCCCGTCTCATATGCAATGCCGTGTACTGTTGAATGGATGGCTGCATGCTCGTGACGAATCAGATGAGATATCGAACGGGCTCAGACGTCAGCGGTGTGTGCCACTCCTCAAGTCTATCCTTACCGATGTGTCTCGTTGTCAAGGAATCGTCTGCTTCTCCTGCACCTTTGGTCCGCTATGCTCCTTCACGCCGAAATTTCTCTGGTTCATTGATACCCCCAAGAGAGCCCACACTATTTATATGGGGGCTGTTTGAGATAACGCATAGCCGTATGTGCACATATAGACCCCATTTATAATATCGGAGCCCGACTCAGCTCTGTCCGTCATGCAAAAGGGAGACCCTCGTGGGATTATTGTCTGTGATTGTTGCTCATAGAACTTAAACTGTAATGGTTATAGCCAAGACAGTCTCATGCGCACGCGGTTCGTGACTGGGTGTGACTTCCTACCTCAGTTTCCCGGAGCTCCAAACAGACAACATACTGGCGCAAGTTTTGGACGAGGTTCCTGGTGACTGGGTGACCGGGTAACTGGGTAATTGGATAACTGGGTAACTGGGTAGGTAGCCAGGCCGTAAATTCTAAAGAGTTTCTCTTAGGATAACAACATCTACAGGTATAGATACCCAGTGGAAGGCATGATACCAAAGAATGAATCCCAGACCGGAATACGTCTAATTGTCCCGCGGAGTGCACGTGGGAACCTTATAAATGTATTATGCTACCAGGGAACGTTTACTCTAGGTTACATACCTATAACATATATAGGTACCTTGGCTACTCTCTACTACGTACTATCAACCGAACTTTCAATATTCTGCTTCAGAGCACGCACGGCACTTGAAATCCGGGCACAGCCAAATTGGGGGAACAGGTGAAGACGGAGCTAAACCGAATCGAGTTTTCTTAACGATAATTGGAGTTCACACCAATGAAACCATTCTAAAGACAGGGGACAGGGTAAACAGGGGCCACTCAATTTCATCAAACTGTTGCACCATTTTAACCAGTTATAGCCCTGATCCACTTGCTTGGCTACTCCTTTTATGCCTAACCTAGCTGAGAAGGAAATGAGGGTCAGCCTTGGTACAGAACTATCGATCGAACGCTTAAACTGTTCGTTATCGAAATACAAGAGAGATGTACATCAGCTTCACTCAATGCTTCATGATGATGAGGACGCTGTCGTCGCCTTGATACAGGGTCTTGTTTCTATACCGATACAGCCAGCAATGTCAGGAGCCAGATAGGAATCCCTGGGCTCGCCTTGCCCCGACTAATGTCCCAGCCAAGAAGCGTCACGACGCTGTACTCTAGGTGACAACGTGGCTTCCAACAATTCCCATTTTTCATATCAGCTATTGCACAGAGCGTCACCCTTGAGCCTTCGTGTTACAAGTCGCATCTGACGCTTATAGTTGATTTTTACCATTTCACTTCCACATCCCGTTCGTGAAGAGCGATTAAGATGGCCTTCAAATCGTCAAGGTCCAGATTACGAAGGCTGCGGCCAGTCATCTTCATTTCTGTTATATTTTTAACTGTATATTATTATTTCCGACAACCTTCACTTACACCCCCCCGGGCTCAACCTGCTGTGGAAAGAGATGACGGTGTCATGTGCCCCAAGTCACCACTGATGCCAGATGTCTTCTTGGTCATTCGGACTGGTGCGACTGAGGCACGGGAGAAACTCCCTGTTCACTTTAAGACCATGCTCACATGTGTTCCGGACTTTATCATCTATTCAGACATGGACGAAATTATAGACGGCCACAAGGTTCACGACGTGCTCACCGAAGTCAACGAGACGATAAGGAGCACAGCACCGGAATTCAAGCTGTATAACCATCTTCGTTCCAGAGGGCGCGAGGGGCTAAATTACGAGACTCTGTTCGGGAGTGGCCCGGCTGGTGCTGTGGACAATCCCGGTTGGAAGCTTGATAAATGGAAGTTCCTTCCCATGGTCGACCGAGCGCTACAACAGAGGCCCAAGGCGAAGTGGTTCGTCTTCGTCGAGCCGGATACCTACTTGATCTGGGCCAACTTGCTTGATTACTTGCGCCGCTTTGACTCAAACAAGCCATTCTATCTCGGCAAGCACATGTATGCGAGCGGGGTACTCTTCGCTCACGGAGGGTCTGGCTTCGTCCTCTCCAGGACCGCTTTGCAGAAGGTCTCGAAGCATTGGAAGGAGAATAAATCCACCATCGAACAGGAAACTTTGAAGGGCTGGGCCGGGGATATGATTTTGGGCAAGGCTTTGAAGGATTCCGGCGTCGACATGTTTTGGGCCTACCCCCATCTCCAAGGAGATGGGCTGACCACTATTGATTGGGGTGTCGAAAAGCTCGAAAGGCGTGCTTGGTGTTACGCTGCCACGAGTTTCCACCACATGAATGCCGAGGAGATCACGGACCTCTGGCAGTTTGAACAGACCTGGTACCGCAGAAACCCCAGCGGCGCCCCTCTTCGCTTCCGCGACATCTTCAACAATTTGGTGCGGCACAGGCTTCAGGCCGAACGGACAGGCTGGGACAACATGTCCATCGGGACTGAGTATAGCGAGGAAGCCCTCGAGAAGCTATCACAGAATTCCATCGACAATCTGTCCCTCGTTGAACAGAACGCCCACGTATCGTTTGACATGTGCAGGTCTGCATGTGAGCAGCAGCCGAGATGCGTACAATTTTCTTTCGTCCCCGGGAAATGTTCCGTCTCGGAGGAACTGCGGTTGGGGCGGGCGTCGGATACCCAATGTCTCGAGTACTCCAATGCTGCTGGAAAGTGTGTCAAAGAGGCCTTGACCACAGGGAAGAACGGTGATGTTGTGCGATCCGGCTGGATTATGGAAAGGATCCCTGGATATGCACAGTGGTTGGATGCGTTCTGCGAAGAAAAGGTTAATAATATCTGGGTTACCAGATAAAAAGGCCAGACATGGCAAGTACAGCGTTTTTCAGGCGCATCTAGGATACTTAATTGTTTGAATATCAGTTTGATGTATATACAAATTATGTACATACACACGTATGTGTACGATACCCCCTATCATCGATCACGACACCCTTGCCATACCGAGAATCATGGATTATCATATTTATATATTAGGGCAAACAGACATATACACTTGTGTTGCTTTCGAATATTTTTGACGCCGCGACTTCCGGTGCTTGATTTTGCCATACTTTAACCTTGAGGCCGTCTTAATTTCACTTCACACAGGAGCCTGGAGAGCTATGCCACACAGCAAAAGCCTATGCAGCGTTAATGTTAGCTGCATATAGCATTTATTACCCCTTTCATTAAGAATCTGTTTTATTTTTTGCTTATAGCTTAAATTTTTAATAGGCATCCTGTTTTTTAATTATTACAGATGATCGGCTTCACTCAGGAAGTCGCAGGATCGGCAAGACAACTTCAAGTCTCTGTAGAGAATATCTTACGAGATTTTCGCCGAAATTTCAAAGAAGCAGCACTAATATATGCAAGGCAACAAGAACTCATCCCATACCGCAAAGCCCTTAACTTCGCTCGAGACTTAGGTTGGTCACCCCCGTCATCAGATAATAACAACTAACTTCTCTTCATTCAACCATAGACTATACTTGCTCCCTAGCATCATATTTGCTTCCTATTATTGCTTATACTAGATTCCTAGTCGCAGGGGCGCAACTTTATTCCCCCCCCCTCTTGCTAAATACTTATACAAATGTAGCTACCTCGTAAAGAGCTGCTAACGTCACCATATGTAGTGCAGCATACTTAGAGTTTATAGCATAGTACTATTTACTCTCAGGTAAATATCTAACTAAAGAGAGACTAGATAAGAAATACATGCACGTTTGACTTAAGACAATACTGACTAATTCGTGAGACAATTGCATCTTGTTTGTATTACCAGCCTATTTTTTTATATAAAAACTATTTTATAGTCTTAGATAATTATAAGATAAACTTAAACAATAATATAAGATTAACATTGCATAACTAATAAAATAAACAGTTCTTTATTGTTATATAATTACTTGGTTTGCTCCTGGTCAAGTGCCTAAGCCACCAGTACCTACACACGCAACCTAGCAGAGAAATAATCCTTGGAATAATCCTTGGAATAATCCTTGGACAATATATAAAGGTTAGTCCGGTGTAGTTGTTCCATCCGCCCTCAAACGGACAGCGCTTATTGCAACTATTCAAACGTTCAAACATTCCATCCATTTCCTTTTCTACTGCACCTCAGCCACTACGTATCCGGCAACTCTTAGCAATACCCTCTCATATCGCGGCAAGCATCGTAAAACCACTTGGATGCCGCCCGAATCTAGCAAAAAGACACAATCAGGTTAGTCCTCAATTCGAGAAGCTTCTCCTCAAAGCTAAGCTTGTACTCAGAAATCAGCGATGGCCCCAAGCGCGGGCATTCCTCGCCAACTCCCTAATGATGGCATCTGCCGTGTTAAAAATGCATCCCTCAGATGCATGTTCGTAGCGTTGCCGTGGCAATCTTGGGCTTCTCCGGCTTCTTCTTCGACCTGGTCACCGTTACTGTCGTGAGATGTACTGCTCTCTGCCGCTGTAGTGAGAGCAACCCATGACTTTGCGAGTTTGATCCCCCCACGGAGAAATTCTTCCTGGTGAAGCTGACTCGGTCGTTTCCGCGATCGCTTTAAGAGTTCGGCCCTATCTAACACGAGTTGAGCATGATCTGATTGCAGCTTGCCGAGCAGATGTCCGGCCGTGTCGACTCTTGCTTCGTGCCATCTCTGTTGAAGATCCTTGTCTATCGCGTGAGGTGTGAAGTTGCAAGTGCGTCACTTGAAGGAAACAAGGAAACAAGGCTCCTGCAGATGGCTAAGCTATCTGCCAAAACCTACGAATGAGGAAGTAAAAGGGAAGAAATTCTACAATACAGGCCATTGTGGGGTTTCCTTATTACAGGAGGGCAGGTCAAGTGACTACAGGTCAATAGTGAATGGGCTCAATGAGCTCGATGGCGACCGCATCAATGAGGTCCTTCAATGAGGCCATTTGCATAAGGCATGCGTGGCTCTGATTGGGTGCATCCTGCACCATTGACCTGCTTGGGCCTGCACCTACTGTAACTAGTGAGGCCTCGGGCGACTCGTTCATCCTTCTTTTTAGAGCACTGGCAGTCTGGAAGTAGGTCATGAAGGAATTGAATCTCTCCTGTTTGTGGTACGCCGCGTCGTGAACTGAAATGTCCCCGACCCTGTCCCTTTCCGTCTGCTGGGACATGCTAGGCGGTATGAATGGTTCGACGGCGCGAGGTATACAGAGAGATGATGTGAGATACTCATCGGCTGCCAGTGGCAGCGTCTTGGCACTCGCCACGAGGCGCTGGAGAGCGCGGAACGCACGCAACCGAGGCAGGCGCACCACCAGCTGTGGCGGCTGTGGCGGCTGTGGCGGCAGATGTAGTGGTTGCGGCGATAGCGGCGGCGACGGCCTCGCGAGCGAGGGCCTCGTTCTCGTCTTCACTCGAGGAAGCAGGGGCGACCGGGCTAGCAACTCCACAAGGAGCGCTAGGAGAGGAGCGAGGGGAGCCCTCATCCTCAGTAAGGGGCCTATAAACCAAGTTAGCAGGTGCCACTGAACTAGTGACGAGCTAGACAGGCAGTCGTAGATGCTCGCAGGTAGATATGCACTCACTTGACGGCGGGGGGAGGCGGGGGAAGCAGACGTCTTCTTCTTCTTCTTGTCTTCGCCTAAAACGGGTTAGCGCGCTCATACGTCACACAACACTAAACGAGCCGCGCCGACGAGGGTGATGACACTTACAAAGGCGCGGCAGGAGATCTTTATAATATAAGGATCTGCTCAGGTAGATGTAGGTTAGCGAGATCCCATGGCATAAGCTAAGGGCACCTCAGAGTACGTACGCGCGAGGGTATGCGGTGCCTAGAAAAAGATGGCTATCAGTAGTGAACGACGCAGACGAGGCTCGAAACCGGCCGAGTCGCCGTGGTCGTCGTTATCGTGAGACGTGCTTCGGGCAGCATTCTGAGCTGTGATGATGACATGGAGACTACAGTCGTCATCGTTCCGCTGCGAGGGGCACTAAGTAGACGGCGCGGGCACAAGGTGTTAGCGCTCGCCGTCATCTTCAACGACGTCTGTCTAAATATATACACGTACCTCTTTTATTGCACACTTGATGTTGTCGGTCGAGGATCCGAGGTCAAACTCGGTGTTCCGATATAACCATCGCAGAAAATCAGGCATCTACCTCTCGTGGGCCGGTTTTCCCTTCAACAAGTCATACCAGTGGAGTAGACGCGCATCTTTATACAACACATACACCGCCCAATGACTCCCTCTAACATTGACGGGAACTAGAAGTCGGCTAAAGTGTTGCAGACGTGCAATACAAGATCCGGGGGGTGAGCGAAGAAGCCTGCGGCCGTGTTGCAATGCCTTCAGTTTACGCCAGATAAAGTGAGGTCAGGTCAGGCAAACAATATCATCTGGAATAAGTGAAGATGAACAAACAGATGGCCGTAGGCAGCTAAGCATCGGTAGACAGGCCAGAAGGAATCGTGAATAAGTACGTAACGTACATATAGTCGAGCGAGTAAAAAGTGAGGTCGACGCATAACTTGGCCAAATCAGGTGTTAGTGTTGCCACCGGTGTTGGACTTAATAAAAATAGGGATGCTTCCTTAGTACCTGTAGAAGAATAAATCTGATGGTTGTATTGTGATGTAGAAGTAATGGAGGGGATCCTGCAGCAGTACTGTGTACAGGAAGCTACTTATACTAGTGTGGGTATAAATAGAAGAAAGCGTATGTCGCGCGTAACAAGGCAACCACGTCATGTGTATATTGAAAAGAAAGTGCAAATGATGTCTACGATAAGAGCCTGTTTACGTGATAGAAAGCGCAGGTGGTCCTACTATGAGTTTAAGTTGCGCATGTGTTGAGGTGCCCTAGCGGCGTGCAATCAACACAGACGACAACAATGAGTAATGAGACCACCCATAGAGTAAGTTACAAACAAGAACTGAGGGTCTCACGAACAATAGTGTCTTCATTCAAATAGAACGCGTAGATGTCGTAGGGATTATTCGAACTCGTGAAGGTAAAGCTCGCCTCTACAGGCTCCGAGGGTCTGCTAGCAGACCTTGCTAGTCGTTGACTTGCCTGCGCAACAGGCTCCAATATAAGTTATCTAGGGGGTAGTCTTTAGGATTAAGCTCCGCGTACAAATTTGCATGTAACCTCGAAATATAGAGAATAGGCAGGGAAAACCACAACAGAAGCAACATATCATAAGCCATTAAACCAGCGTTATTTGTACAGCAATTACAGTAATATCTTGTTTATTTCTGATAATTATAATGTCTTTATCTGCATTGGACATGATTATAAACAGACCCTGTTTAAAGCTTTATATAAAACTAATATAAAATGTAGTTACAGCATGGATTAGTCATACCTTCCTAATTGGGCTCACCACCTTTGCATGTGACAGAATAAGTCTATATGCCTCCAAGTAGTTTTGGCCAGAATAACTACTGCACAATTGGATTTGTTATTTCTAGCCACCATATAAATTATATGTGTTTCCTGTATACACTACACGGGCCGCAAACTGCACCTCCGTACTTGCTCCAGAGACACAGTACTACAGTAGCAAGCCAGAGAAGTGCGGAGACTTAGCAACTTCTCTATCCACATCCAACCTTAAAGAGGGGTGAAGGACTCCAACTACTACTCTATGCAGTACATTTGCAGTACAGATGTACCGTCCCAGGCTTTCAAATATTTGAATACAATTATACAGCCATCTCAGCACAGTAAAAAACGACATGGGTGATTTGGCTTAAACGGTCCATGGACATCAATGCAGTCCTCAGGACACTAATGTAACTACTAGAAACTAGACGTAACTTTGCCCCGTACATCAACAATGATGCTCCCTTTCCGGGTGTGCTTATACTTGCATAACCAGGTCAGGTATTTCTTGGAGCAATGATAGAGTACGACATACTTAGACAGGGACATACGAACTCGAATATAGAACCTTCTCATACTTGTATCCATAAAGACTCTCACATACTGCCACCTCACCGTACAAGAGAAAACACTAAAATCCAGGCGATTATTTCACCCATCAATATGAGTTTCAACATCCAAAACGTGCGGTCTCAATTCCCCGCCCTTGCCGAAAGCCAGGTCTTCTTCGACAACGCCGGGGGTAGCCAGACACTCGGCACCGTTATCGAAGCGTAAGATCCCTTTACTACCAGAGGGACATGGGCCGGTTACCCATATACATAGATAGAAAGGAAACTAAGTTAAGTAACTAACTCTTGTCGGGTCAACCCTTTCTCTAGGATCCGCGATTATCTATTGAGGTCCAACGTCCAGCTCGGCGCGAGTTATAAGACGGGCCAGCTCGCAACTCAGAGATATGTCGCCGGTTTTGCAGCCGGTGCTCAGAATATCAATGCTGATACTTCCGAGATAGGTAGGTGCTGTATACATTAACATAAATGACAGAGCATGCTATTTTGTCGTCCCGAGTGCAGTTACTTCATTTCCAAACCGATCATTCTCGCTTTTGTTACCATCATCCCCTGTCAAGGGCTCTGCGCTCCGATTGCGTTTGTACTTATTTTGATATATCCCCTCTCCTTGAGAACTTCCCTCATATGAATCAGAACCACCAAACTTAAAACGACGGTATAGCCACCCCCTTACTAACAAGCACTCATCTTCACATAAAAAACAGTCTTCGGACCCTCCACAACGCAACTCTTTCGCAACGTCTCCTTCGCGCTGGATTTACAAGAAGGCGACGAGATCATCGTCTCGAGCATCGACCACGAGGCTAACATCGCGCCATGGGTAGACCTCGCATCACGACTGAAGCTGGTGCTGAAATGGTGGACGCCAAAACCTTACACCACCACTACTACTGACATCGAAGTCCAACTCCGACCCTCGGACCTCTCTTCCCTGCTAACCCCTCGCACGCGCCTAGTATCCTTGACGCACGTGAGCAACATCCTAGGCAGCATCATGCCTGTGTCCGCCATCTCTGCCGCCGTGCGCGCGGGCCCTTCGCCCGACGCCCTGGTCGTCGTCGACGGTGTCTCGTACGCGCCGCACAGGCCCGTTGACGTCAAGGCCCTCGATGTGGATGTGTATGCCTTCTCGTGGTATAAGGTGTATGGCCCGCATATCGCGATGTTGTATGCGAGCCAGCGCGCCCTGGGAAAGATGAGGTCCCTGGGGCATTTCTTCAAAAAGGGGGCCACGCTTGAGGAGAAGAGTGAGTCTCGTTATTTCTCCTCTTTTCCTCCACACAATCGACCCTAATCGGAATACCTAAAGACCCGGGCTTCCCCTAGGCTAAGCAGTGGCTGACATAAAACGTCGAATCTTTCCCAATGAAACAGTCGGCCTCGCAGGCGCAAGCTACGAACTAGTCCACAGCATACCGACTGTGACATCATACCTACAACCCTCGCAATGGAGCGCGATGGTAGCGCACGAGCACACACTACAAACAACACTTCTCAAGTACCTTCTCTCGCGGGCCGATGTGACCGTCTATGGTGACGTGACAGGTGCTTCGGAAGCCAGGGTGTCGACCATCAGTTTTCGCATTACTGGATGGAACTCCCGAGACGTCGTCGAGACCGTCGAGGCGGCGGGGACAAGCTTCGGCTTCAGATGGGGAGCCTTCTATTCGGAACGTCTTGTCAAGGACCTCCTCGGCCTTGGTGACGATGGTATCGTCAGGGTTAGCATGGTCCATTATAACTCTCGTAAGTGGAAATTGAGAAGCCTTCCTTTTCCCCATTTCGCCTCCCATCCCTTGACCTGAACCCCCGCCCCCCTTTTTCTTCCCTTTTTTTCTTTTTCCGTTTTGTTATGATTGATACCGCGCTTTTCTTCTGGGCTAACGTTGTTGCGTGGGTGTCTCTCGATATCTAGTCGAGGAAGTTAATGGGCTTATTGAAGCGCTGGAGAAATACGTTCCAAAGAAAAAGTAGGATATCAGCCTACCATCTTAAGTGATAAATGGGTGCGTGTTGGGATGACAGATTTTCGTGACTTTGTTATGCATCTATAAATAGTCCCACCTCCAAGTCCTTACTTATATCTAGAAATGAGATCACAACCTGCAGAAATCGGACGACCGACTTCTATTCACTGTATGTTCATGACGCATAGTCATCACGCCGACAAACATGTAATGTGTCTCATCTACCAGGATAACAATATTTTACCCCATTACACTCTCCATGCAAGATAGACCCAGATATCTTCCCATGCTCCCTAAATACTTATTTACAACCCACAACAGTTCCCTCCCTCTTCTTATTTTTATTTATTTATTTGTTCTTTCCTTTCTTCCTAGCATCATAGTTGCGGCGCCGCCTTATCAACAGTATTTCTCAACAGCGAGATGACCTCGGCCGGGTCCTGAGCGCCAAAGACGGCGCTGCCGGCCACGATGACGTTTGCACCCGCATCAGCCGCCTGGCCTATCGTGCTTGGGCCCAGTCCGCCATCCACCTCGATATTTAAATTAGGGTATTTCTCTCGCAGGGCCTGGACCTTGGGGAGTTCGGACGCCATGAATTTCTGCCCGCCGAAACCGGGCTCGACCGTCATGATGAGGACCATCTAGACCACAGACAAAAAAGAGATGTGTCAGTCAATCAATCAGGCGCCACATATATAATATACACATTCGTGTACGAGAATCTAGATAAACGGAGGAAGGAAAAACAAAAAGGAGAACACGTACATCTGGCCTCTCCTTCTCGTCTGGGCTCTCGAGCAACTCCGTCAGGACCTCGACGCCGGTCATGGGCTTGAGAGCGATGCCGGCTAGCAGGCCGCAGTCGTGGATATAGCGGATCAGTTCCTTTGGGTTCGTCTTCGCGTCCGTCTTTCCCTCGGGGGTCTCGGCCGCGCTCGAGAAGGCCGCCTCGTAGTGGAAGCAGTACAGGTCGCAGCCGGCTTTCTGGAACTCCTTGACCCATTTCTTCGGCTATATATTTTTTCGATTGATTACTCCGTCAGCGTGGATCTCGATCTCACAGGGTTTTTTTTCCGTCGTTCTTTTTATATCTTACACGCACACTCGTCTCCCCCCGCCCTCCGATATCGCAATGCGCGTTTGGGACAGAGAATACGGATCGTATATGTAGATATCAAATACACCATACCTCGGCAATCATCATATGACAGTCAAATGTCCCGCGTCCGTGTTTCCCGGTCGGTCTATCGACGTGTTTCCGGATCTTTGCTACGACGGGGGCGCCGAATGTGATGTTGGGGACGAAGTGGCCGTCCCTTTAGCAAATAAAACGCTCTAGATATCAGCTAAGCCTGGTCTCTTTTTCTTCTATTTTCTTTTCTTTCTTTCTTTATTTCATTCTTTCAAATGCGTTTGTCTATGTTTTGAGCGAGAAGCTGGGAAAGGTTTGGGCATACATACATAATATCGATATGAAGCCAGTCGGCGCCCTGGTTCATCGTTCGTACGCAATCTGCGCCGAGCTGCGCAAAGTCGGCCGATAGGATTGACGGGGCTATGATTGCCTTTGGTGCCATTTTCGTGGACGTTTTCGTGTTTTCCTTTTTCTTCCTTGTGGACGTCCTCTCTTTTAAATATGTCTCCGTTTGAAGCTGTATGTACTAACAATCTCGGAGAAGTTAAAGCAGGTCGCAACAGTACTTAGATAGAGTTGGGGAAAGGTAGACGTCACAGCTGGTGAGAATGGGAGCATGGCGGGGCAGTTTGATCGACACCATATTCCGCTCATGGTGGGGGGGGTGGAAGTGGGGTCAGTTAGGTTGGGGTTCAACAGTGCCGGTCACTATTGTTATAATTTATAGTCTTCTGATATTTAGACGGTACGGATTACAAGAAGCAGAGTGGGAGAATGAAGAGAAGGAGTATTGCACCTGCTGAGTACTGCACCTCCTGAGTACCCAGGTAAATAATATCTCCATCTTACCTACCTGCCGACCTACTTGCCTACCCACCTAGGTACGTAGGAACAAGCGGAAACTTGAAACTACAGATCGAGCAAGGGGGAGCAAAGAATACGCCAAAGCACTGGGACAATTTTCATTTGATATACTTTGGCAAAAGTGAGGGTAAATATTACCCTATGTGTATTTCTAACTAAAAGAACCACTTTTGTTTGTGAAGGCTCTGTCACAAGAGCCGCTGTCATGTTATTTCATCGATCTGAGGATGAGTCGCTCTCGTCGCCTGACAAGTCCCCTAAGATGGTCGAGCATGAGTTGCCGAAGCTCTGCCTACTCTTCAGCTTCCTGAAGCTCTTCTTCCTCCTCATCGTCATCGAAGCTACCGGCTGGGACCTCGTACAAACGGAGGATAGACTTGTTAGGATCTTTGACCAATACGAATTTACCTTCCTCTCGCTTCAAGCACATATCGCAAATCGTACGAACAACGCCCCAGCCATTCGCCAACGACAGGTTCATCTGGTTGGCAAAGTCTCTGGGTTTCCAACCGATAACACCTAGGATCACATGCTTGTCATTGACCTTCGGGTTCGCCCGAGATACGAAACTGAGGTCGTGTTAGCCCATGTCAGAAATATAACAGTAAGGAGAATAGGAAATACTAACCCAAGTTTCATCTGGTCAGCCTTGGCTAGGATGCTTTGTACTGTCCACCGAGCCAGCTTAACGCTGTTGTTCTTCATCTCAGTAGCCACAACAGCACCACGGTGGCTGACAAGCTTGGATCTCCAATCCAGTGCTCCACCGCTGCCTTGAGCCTTGCTGTCGAACTCGTTGAGCGCCTTGATGGTGAGATATTGATCCTCGCCGTTGATGGCGTTCTTCTGCACAGCGTCAATCTCAGTTCGCACAACGAGATACATTGGTTCCTCATCGCTTGTCGACAAGTCGAACTTGCGGTACCGATACACCTTGCTCGCAGGTGGCTCGGTTTCTTCGGCCTCGTTGTAGAAGGGGTTCTCGTTAGGCATGCCAGCCTTGGATGACTCGCTTTCTATGACGACTTGGTTGACGAAGTTGTGGTTGATGTAAGTGGCCTCCTCCGAGAGGGCAATAGGCTGGTTGATGCCTTCCTTGGCGCCATCGGTAGCCTCCATGGGTGCATCAGCGGCGTTCTCATTCACAGTAACCATGTCCAAAGTAGCGTTATCTCGCTTGTCAAGGAAAATCTTATTGCCTTGTCTGACGATGACGATGTCCCAGGGGTAGACGGATCTTGTCGCGCACATCAGCATAGACAGAATGCTGTCAGTGGCGAATATCGTCGCTTCATCTCTCTCTGCTAGCTCCTGAATAACAGGATCGGAAGAAGTTGTGACATTATAGGTAGCGCGGTCAATTGCCGTCAGTCGTCTCTCGGCCGACTTAACGGGTGGTTTGTCATAGGAGCGATCGTAATAGTAGAGGAAACCGTAGCTGTCGAGGTCTTCGCCCTCGTCGGTCTCCAGGTTCAATTTACTAAGACGGTTGAAGTCGATCTCTTCTAGAAGTTGCCAGTCAGGTTTGATGTTGATGGACGCATCACGATTTCTGGCCGGCTTGTCGTAATCTTTCCAGCCGAAGCGGCGACCGCCGCGAGCAGCATTGTAGCGGCCACCACGGTTATCGTAGCCATATCCCTGAGCCCCGCCGCGACCTGCACCACGCTGGAGTGTAGCGCGACCGCCACGAGATTGATTAGCGCCTCGTTGACCCCGACCCCGTGTGAAGACAGCACCTCGTCCGTATCGGGTCTTGGTTGGTTCTCTGCTGACAACGGAGAAAGTGTTCTCATCTGCTTCGGCGATAGGAGCTGTGAATAGCGCGGCACTGCCGGCACCGTAGATTTGCTGATCTAAACCATTGCATCTGGGTTAGTAAAGTGAAGCGTGGCTGCCCGGACCATCTTTTTGAGCTAACCTCTATAATTGCGATTGTATTGCTGTCTGCCGCCACGTCCATCTCTACCGTCCTTGCCGTCGGCAGTCCAGTCAGCCATGCGGCCGAGCTTGTCGCCTTTCGAGAACGGAGCATATGGGACACCATTCAACGTGGTGTCGGCGGTGGTTGGGGGGCCCCAGCCATCGCCATCTGGCAAGGCCGAGATCAAGTCGACCAGTGACTTGGAATCCATTATGGATATTATTCAACCTTTTTCTACAGGATACTAAAGGTCAGGGGCAGCGATAATGATATGATTTGGCCGAAAGGTATTGCTCTATCGTCGCCGCCGTCCTCAAAGTGGCGTGGTTGAAATTTGAGTTCTATCAGAATATTTTGACCACTGCAGTTTGGTGGGGTGTGGGGCTAACACGAAAATGGACTGACATCTTGGGTACAGTGTGAGGCTATAATTACTGTATTCTCTAACTGTCTCCCTAGTACTGCTGTGCCTAACCTATTAGATTTAGTTAGGTATGAGCCGGCTGCACCCTCTGTAGGAGATGCCACATGCACATATAGGAGGCAGGTACCCGCTAAGCAGACATGCACGCGATCTTTACCCACCTAGATTCTGAACTCATCTACTAGATAATCTTCCCGACTTGAGGTAGGTACCTACACTGAAGGCAAAAACGCAAATATTCCGCATGACTTACTGTTACTTCCCTCAGTATTTGATCACCGAGGAAAGACGGGTGGGGGGTCATAGACCTTAACTGACGGTAATGTATAACTAAGAAAGTCGCAACGAATGCTTAAAGGTAGCCACATACGTGGTAATACTTGAACAAGACAGAAGTCTAGTTAAGTCCAGTCTAACCTTCCAATCTTCATTGTTTTTCATGTCTTAGAGTTGAATATATTTTCTTAGGATCCGCTACGAGTTTTGTTGAATTGTTAAGGCTGACGGTGTGTTCTGACGTCCTGACAAGCCACCAGTTGCGAGACCTATTGGAATATAGGTAGTAGTTGAAATTTTAAACATTGTGATAGCCGGCTAGGGTATTGTGAACCGTAAAGATGCAAGCACTGGCCGGACATCTTGCTTAAATTCAGAACTATTGAAAAGCATGAACAACATCAAGATAACTGCAACTACCAAGTAGACATCGTGACATAGAGATAAAAGGTAGGAGTGAGCAGAAGAGCTGTCATCATATAATAGGAATAGTGAAGGCAACTAACTGAGTGGTACAGGGGGGAGGCACACAAACAAATGAAATACAGCTTATGCATCGCCTCAGGCAAGCAGATGTTTTTAAATAGGTAGTCATAGTCTTGATTATGAGTAGGTGTGAGGCCACATGCACAGCTTGAGATCAACATGAGAGCATTTGATATTTGAAACAGAACATAAGGTCATGTTTACTAAGAGATTAGGTATAGCATAGGCAATAATGCCAACCGTATTATATGTATGGACGCCTCCAGACAAGGTTGGGATGGGATGCGGAAATACAAAATCTCGATGGAAGCAGCAAGTGCACACCGCGAATAGCCTAAGTAGACCTATAACACTAGTGCTAAGACCTTTAAGGTTTTTGGGACGGGATCTCATTGGTGAAGACAATTCCAAATACTTCAGACCTCTATGTGTCTGCCTACCCCCCACATTGTCCGAGCCACATAAATGCACACAGACATATCTATTCACGGCACTGGAGACTTCCGCTTGTAGTGACTCTTTGGTTAGGGTTATGAACGTGTATAACTAATATTACCTGCGCCTCCCTGGTTGACGCGTGTTTACGTGCGAAGGCTTTTTCTGGGTAAGTAATAGCAGGCAGGACTATCGGGAGAGAAGTGGTTTGATGAGAAAGATGACGGTCATCCCTTGCTTTTCTTCACGGTGGTGCTTTCTTAGGTGAGTAGGATAATGAGGCCTCCTGCAAACTGGGGAGTACTAGGTATGCATATTATGAATGTCGGAGTCTGATGAGTAGTAGTAGTAGCAGTACATTAATTGATTTGAGTTTTGAACCAATTCACTCATGTAAATATCACAGAATAATGAGTCTCAAACTATGTAGGAAAATGAGAATTTCAGTCTTGTTTCCATGTCCTGAAGTATTATCAGTTTAGAACTTAGTTATAGGTCGTATTGACTATTCGAACTATATTGCTCCTCAAGTTGACCGCTCTTGCAGAAAACAAAAACTCCGGGCAGTGCAGTTCCATTCACGTCTTGCAGTCACAACCCCGCGCATGGTAATAAACCCACAACAATTCGCATTCCCATCGTTACATCGTAGAGTATACAGAGACAGCTAGCGAACCTCCTCTAGACCGGGTTGTCCATTAGAAGCCGCTCATGCTCGCCTCCTTGGCCGATAATACGGCATTGAGGGCGTCGCGGACCTCAAACTCTTCCATGACAGCGCCAAATCTAGTACAAATGTTAGCATGTAATGTAGATAAGCTTTTAGTTCAGCTTGTGGACATACCCGTAGCAGCGGACCTTGCCCTTCAGATCATCGGTGATCTTTTCAAAGTCTTTGCTGTTCAGCTCTGTCAGGCGGGGATGACCGAGGATCATCCCCCAGGCCATAACGGGAGTGATCTCTCCGTCTAGATCTAGCCTCTTGCTTAGGTCTAGTAGGGTCGTGAGGTCACCCTTGGAAAGTTCCCACGTCTTGCCGAGTGGTTGCTGTCCGTTCATGGCCAGAACGTCGGTGTCATCGGCCGCGCTAGCGTGGGCGCTGCCGAACGGGATCTCGGGGTTCAGCTCGGAGAACGGCTCCGGGGGGCATGAGGCCATCAGGGCGTGGCCGCACGGCTCGCCGGGGTGGTCGCTGCCCTTTTCTAGCAGCCACGGTAGGTGGTCCATGCAAGGCTTCTCGAGACTACAAATATCCAACGCGACCGCTTGCGTTAGCGACACTGTTCCCATGAGAAGTGCGAGCTTACGACGACGGGAAACCACTGGGAAACTCTCTCCTTGTTCATCAAGCGAGAAAGAACCAGTCCTTCCTCTCCTCGAAGCGGGGGACTTGGCTACCTTTTCACTGATGGGGAGGTGACATGTATGCCTTCGAGGGGTCAACGGGGAGCTCGTACGTTAACACGAAATCAATCCCAGCCTGGTCGTAGTCCACAACACTCTGAACGGGGTGCTGCTGACCCATGTGGCCGCCCAACATCTGCGATGAGCCGGCCACTGAGGGGAGGGATGAGAGGGACGTCATAGGCGGCGTGTACGCGGAACTTGAGCCGGGTGCGTAGCTACCCGAGATGCTCCCACTGGAGGTGTATCCCATGCTTGGATTGCTGATGACGTCGTCCACGGCGGAGATACCAGACGCGGATATGCCATTCTGGTGCAAGAGATTTCGTAGCTGTCGGTTTTCCTCGGCAACCTTGTCCTTTTCCTGGGAGACATTACTGAAGACCTCCTTCAGGCGCAACACCTCATCTTCCAGCGCCTTGATATAGAGCTCCTTACGCTCACGATGTGTCCTATAGATCTCAGCTGTCAGGTTTGATTCCGTATCCACTCACGCCTGCAGATATGCTCATACCTTTGCGCTTGACGATTCAGCTCTTGACGACGAGTTAGAGCTGGTTTACTATCGGGTTTCGGCCCTCGCCTCTTCGGAGGGTTGCCATCTCTTGTAGTCCTCTTTTCACTTAGAGTCTTGAGGAAATTGAGGTTCAATGACGAGAGGGGGCTCTTGTCGTTGGAGGTCCCATCAGTGGCATGTGGAGATGATGAGGACGACATTGAAATAGGGTCGTAAGTACCATCCAACAGAGACTTATCTGAATATTGAGGAGGTGATGGGTAGCTGGCGGCGGGACCAACGTTAGCAGTCATGATGGGCAGCTATCTCGAAGACAATGAATGGGAGCAAGGACAAGGACAAGGACAAGAACACAAAGAGACCCGTGACGAGATAAGGAGCGATGAGCGAGCAAGATATGCAGCACGAAAGAGACAAGCTCGCCGGAACAGCGGGAATCAGGTCTTTCAAATACCCAACAAGAGGTGGTGGCGGTGTTGCTGACCAGGAGTCAACCAAAAGGGGAGGGGTGTTCGGTGTTACATGCGATGACAGATAACTCAAATCATTGTGGTGCCAAGGGTGGTGGGCGTGTGGTTGGAACGGGGCTATCTTTTTTGCAGAACGAGCAACAGCCGAACGAGCAACGGAGAAAAGAAAGTCAAACAGCTCTGCTTTCGAGAGGAAATGATCTTCTTCATGCAAGGAGAATCACATACATACCGACGACGATAACACGCTCTCGCGCTCAGTGGTAGAGCTCATGCATTGGGTAGTAAGCTACCAAACTTGAAGCCCTTCCAGACAGTGTAATGAGAGGTGAAACCAGATCTGGTTCCTGACAGAGCGTTGAAGTGACGGTTTTGTGCGGGAAAGTGTTGGTCTTACCCCGGTGAGCTGAGGCTTCTGTCTCACACCTCATTGGCCAGGGAGGCTCTGCGTAGTAATATCCATGCAACCAAATAAAGGCGCCATCTCCTTTTGGGGCGATCGGGTTGCGATGTTAGCTTGGTATTCAGGGGTACCTGGCTGCTACGCAAAACATGCTGTCCAGTTGTATAATTACTACCAGGCGGCGAGTGTACCATCTGTTAGGTCATAAACAAGGTGACCTGTGGTGTCTTGTCCTTGGGTCTGCTTGGGAGGTTATCCTCCTTTCCCCTCCTCTAATCCACATGTGTGAATCCGATGCGGAGAATCGAAAGAGTCCAAGTCATGCGTGTTAGTGATATTCTTAATTGTCATCTGTTGTTCTTCACCTAGTTGCCTAACTCGTGGTGATTCGAGACCTTTGACAGGTAGCGTAGTATCCGCTTTACTTTATTTAATTTTGGTTTGGTTTTATTTTTATCTTTTTCTATGCTTTTCTACATCTGAATACTGGTTTATTTTACCTGGTATAGCCAACTGGCTGCTGGAGCTCTGAAGTAGGAAGACTGGAGAAACAACTAAACCAACCTAGTTAGCTAGGTTAATTACCTCCTAAGCTGCCCACCCTAATCACATTCGCCCGTACGCCGTGCAGAATATGGGCCCTAGAATATGGCACAGCGCACGGCACAGCGCTCCAACTCATGCGTAAGTTCGCCAATGGTAGGTGCTTCCGCAACAGTTTTATATAGTATAATGGTACGGTTCTATCAACTGTGCGTGCTGTATTTTATCCTATCTGCACATACGTGGGTACTATCGCATTCTTAAGATCCAAATCAGAATTTTGGTCCCAGTTTCTTGACTCTTGATTCTGGACTCTTGACTGGGTACGGATGTAGAGCCGGCTTCGTATGTGGCTGGTTGTGGTAAAGCCTACCCGACCACTATAAACACTGGCTTGTGGGTAGGGTACCTACATACTGCAGCTTCGGACAGGCCTACCGAACTTACCTCGGTCAACAGTGGGTTTCGTGAAAGTTCTCCCTTTCTGTAAAGCACCTACCCGAGTCCCTGCACCTCTCGGCTGCTTCCAGGCGACCCTAATACACCGACAGGCGGAGATAACCAACTGACTGGGAAGATGAAAAGCTCATCATGCGGTGCGCATCGGCCATCTCCAGCGGCTAGGGCCAGGTACTGTGCAGTCCCGAAGCTTGCCGCAAAATAAAGTTGCAGGATGTTGAGGCTTCATGCTACATACCACAACTAAATACCGATGCCGCTTAAGGACGTGTGAGTAAGCTGTAAGCACCGTAATCCATCCCGGAAAGGAAGGTTGTATGTAGGGGCCTCTTCATACCGACTATACATAGTAGAGTCTATACGACAAGAAACGCAATCGTTCGCTACCTGTTCTAGAAAATCAAAAGTCAGCCCTGAGCAGATAGGGTTACGATCGACAAGGTTGTGGCTTGCGAAGTACCGGACATGGGGGTTCCTCACTGCGCCTCAGTGTCAGCATTTTCTATGAAGCTGCAAGTAGATATCCGACCTCGGGTTGCTACACGGCATACTAGGGCATAATAGTAGTAATATTGCGCTTCGCTTCCGTTTCCGCTTCCACCGTCTGCGTCCGTGCCCGTGCCCGTGTCCGAGTCCGTCTTCGCTTTCCTTCATCATAACGACAGCACATCTCGCCCTGCTCTGAGTACAAGAGGGTCTGTTGAATTTGAAACCGAGTGTTATTAACTTCCTCAATGACTGTCCTTTCTGCTATCTTGTGAAGGACGAATTATCCTGGAGGGATACTCATGGATTGTCTTCAGGCAAACATCTGAGGCACTTCGCCCAAGCCTCTTGACGAGATTGACGATACTGGCGATGTGGCTATCGACAATCTCGCGACCCTTCACAACAAGCATAGCATTCTGGATAAGCCGAAACCAGGACGGGATAATATATAGCGAGGAGGCATTCCGATTGATAAAACAAAATGTCTTGCCTGTCATCAATACTGTGATGTCTCACATCACGCCCATCTTCCTACAGGTGGTAACCCCGCGGGTATGCTCAACAGGCCCAATCACCGCAGTTCAACGAGCATTCCTACCATATACTATCACTTATATCACATCGCTTCATTCGCAGTATGACTTACTGCCTAGCCCTTATGAGCTAAGTGTACCCTGCAACCCCGGAACTAGGAGCTTTCTGGGATAAACCCCTATTCTATCCTGTGAAGTCGGATATAAACCGCTGATTATGAGGCTAGGTTATATATGTTTCAAACATCGTTGTCCCATACATGGGACTAAAGCAAGGGACATAAGTTTCACGAGAATCCACCTGTTACGCCCGATATGTGGCACCACTCGCTGCTATAGCTGATGGATTTGCCCTTTGGTGATACTCATCTCATTCCAGCGGAGAGGTCAATCAGGTCCGGGACAAAACATAAGGCAATATGCTGCGTCATAGAGGATTGCCCGTCCCTTTTTAGTTCGTATTATTACGCAGACTTATGATGCCTCATCCAAAGCCCCGGCTCTCCATTTATCTATAGGTTGCCTAAGTGGAAGTGCTTGGGCATTGCTCTCTGCGACTCGTCCATCTCCGGACGATCACCGATCGTCGGCTGACCTGTATCACCAATACCTACTTGAAATATCTATGTCGGTTGGGAAGGGTACTGTCACTGACGTCAAGCAGTAGCTACTAATCAGCTCTGGTGCAGCCTTTTGTGCAACCCCAAACAGAGAAAATGATACCAAGTACCCATTCCATTGAGACGGAAATCAACGACGCGCCTCAGTACATATGAAGGAATGAACCCGTGGAGAAATGCGGCCTTACCTCACACCACAGAGCCGTCAGTGGCCGAAACATTAGCCAGTCCTAACAAGCTTGACGATTGGCTCGTTCGTGCAGATGCTTGATTCGGGCTACGGTTGAGGACGCGAAGATACTGCTACCCTATGTTTATGATCCGGAATGTGCAAACTTGGCATGACGGCTTGGTAACGTGGAGAGGGAAGAAAAGTGACCAAAGAGAGAAGAGGCTACGAAAGCCAAGGAATGTATGCTGTATAATCGTCGTATTTTGAAGGAGGGTTCTAGAAGCTATAATATTTGGCCAGCACTCTTGATTCCTGAGTGACTAGAGTATCTTATATAGGATGAGTGACCTTTACCAAGTAGATAGTGTGCACACTGCGTACGTAACCAGACTGTAATGCCTCTTTCGATCTGTTTCAACTCCTACCTGGATTGTCAGTAGCATAGCAGATGCTAACTACGTATGTGATGGTACTTGTCGGTTAGGACTCCTGTAGCGGTTGTAACATCTGATGCCTTTTGATGCCTTTTGCCTAATGAGGCACGCGTCAATTCCTACAGTCTGATACGAGTGGTTTATGCATTTTGAAAGAAAAGTTGACGGCGGCGAATTTGGGTATACTGATTACCTAGTACCTGTTATCCTGTAAGGAGACTTTGGTTACAATGTACAGTCAATCCCTAGCGTGCATATAGGGACAAGGGATGCGGTCCCAATTCCAAGAAAATGCTGACAAAGTTGCAGACTCCTTCAACTAATACCCACTTACACCATCTATGGTCGACGGGTTCTAGACCAGCTCTCCCACCCTCACACAGTTGGATAACTTAGTGTGAAAGGGTTCGGTAAATTCCTGGGGAAGAGCTACCTCATGATTAGCCAGAAACCTCGCAGCCAAGCAATAAATCAATGGCACCCGGCTCAAGTTAGTTTTGTTTAAACAGGTTGAGGTGCAATGCTTGTTATCTAGCAACCCCTTGTCAGATCGCGTGCGTCTCAATAGAGCTTCCAGAAGCCCATGTTATCTCATTTTCGTTGTCGTCGTTTGACAACTGAAACAGTTACTCGGCACAACAGGTAACACTACCAGACTTTGATTCAGATGATGGCGGGGTGCTGATGAGAGGATCCTGACATCATCCGCCTGAGTCGATGAGACTAATTCTATTTAGGCGCATCAATTAATATCCAACGCTCAACCATGTGCAGGCCTAACCGATCTGTCCCTGGCGGTGCCTATATTCAGTCTTCAAAACGATGTGACTATAGCCCCCCCCTGGCTTGCATTTCGATTATCAGTTCGAACGGCTAAGATAGTCACGAAATCTCTGATCTCAACGATGCTACGGGTGTGGGATGGTGCACCGCATCGGAGGGGTAATGGATGACTGAGTGAAGATCAACCTTGGGGGGTCCGTCATCTTTCTCATCCCCTCGAAGAACGGTGTAAAACGAGAGCTTCCTAGTGGTCAATGAAAGGACTCAAGTGTCTGTCTCGTCCGGGACGCGGAATGTGGGTATTTCGTAGACGAGGGTGCACAAGGAGGCGGATTGGCCAGCAGTGTAAGGGTTCTCCTCATGCGGGCATAAACAGCTTCTGCAGGCAGGCATTCTGGTCTGCATGCCTGTTTTGGCGGGCTAGCATCGGAACCCCGTACATAGTAGCAAGCGATGGCTTCAGAAGGCCACTGTTGAAGGGCTTCGTGGTCTAACTTCTTGGTGTGGCGTGATGGGGAGCTGTTGCGATGGCCACATTGTGGCATGGAAAGTCGTCCGACACCGTTTCAGCGTCTTTCCTTTTCAAGTGCAAAATGCAGGTGGGTTCATCCGATACTCATTTGTTCTTTATCGGGGTATTCGTCTGGTGTTACGGATGTACACAAGGTAATATCTTTCAATGCAACTATCAGTGTGTTACCTGCATGCCCACGGCCACCTGACGTTCTGCTGCTCGATGCATCCATTATCAGCAGTAAATCCGGTTGAATCGCCCGTGACCCCCTCGTCTGTGACTAAAAGGAATTGCTGACATGCAAGCGGAGTTTAAGTGGTAAGGGTTTTTTTCGTGAAATGCGCGTCTCACCACCACCACATGCAGGTGCTGAGGATTCCCGCCAACCTAACTGGCGACGTGATATTCAACTAGAGGCAAGTCAAGCCCTTCTTGTTCATGTACAGGAGGTGGTGGTAGTATTAGTAGTAGTAGCACTACTACTATATACTAGTATGTCGTTGCCGGATTGCTAGTTCGCTCTGTTTTGCCTCCCGAGTCAGTCGTCGAGGCGCAACTGGTCGCAGTTGTATCCATCGCGACGGGAAAAGGATGCACTAATGTGCTGCAACCCCAACTTTTTTTTTTACTGTCTGGGCTAAAACGTAAGAGAAAGCTGTGGTATGGATCCATATGATAGAGAGCCTGGGATAAAGACAGGTACTTGAATATTTGCAAGCATTTCTTCTCCAACTCAGATTCGCATTAGTGGTGCAGAACCAATGTAGAAGATGGCGTCACGGCGAGTGTTGATTTGTTGGGTTTACTGCTGGAGAGTATAGTGGTTCGTATATACATAGTTATATCTTACCCATGTAGACTATCTGCAGGAAAGGTATCGATATCGGTTGTTATGCTAATAGGACTGCATTGTAGCGATAGCCACGTTAGATATGTTCCTGGGTAATATCATATGTATGTACGTATATAACAGGTCTCGTTGCCGTGGGCACATTTTTTGTTGTGTTAAGAAGGATGGCTCACTACTGCCAAGACAGATATGTCGTTCAATGTACATACAGATTACAACTGTACCTAGACCCCCAAGGCTTACATACAAAAGTACGTGTAGGTAAGTATTTACCGACTAGCTACCTCTTCTGCTCTGTACATGCATAGTTGCAGGGTAATAACCAGGAACTGGCGAGGTCAAAGAAAAGGTGAGTGAATATGAGATTGCTTTCAGGGGACAGGCTATGCACATACCTAATTCATATCTAGTCATGAGTATGCTGTAGACTGGGTATAGGGTTAACCGGTAGTATGATGCCAACAGCCAGAGTACCTATGATATACCTATAATAGTAGGTATGTCTTGAACTGTCCATGGTAACTGAGCTTTATTACCTTAATAATCGCTATGACCCATCCTGCTTTGTTTGCTTACCTTAGGTAATGGGTGAGGGGCCTCACAAGGGAGAACCGCAGTTGCCTTTTCTCCCTTGCTCTTAACTAGGTACCTACTATGTATGCTTTCATACCATTTGGAGACTGATTGCGTAGGTACATATAGATGTACAATGAGAACTGGCCAAAAGACTGTAATGCTATGTATTTGACTACCTTGACCTTAAGTACTTAGGTTAGGTATTACCAAAAGAGATATACCTAATACTGTATTAATATAATAGCCTTAAGCTATGTATTTGGTATGTGAGATCTTCTCTTCCATACAGTTCCTAATCCAAACCAAGAAGGATACTTAGCACAGTTTCAGTTTCTATAGACGGTATTCACTTTTGCATCAGGTACCAAGGTAAGCACTTAAGTTAACGCCTACCTAAACCTAAGATGTCTAACATATATGGTTGAATAGATCGTGCTATGTACAAGGTACCTTGTTGTTTCTCACATGATTGGCTTCTTGTTACCTGGTACGCCCTGGTTTTATCTATAATTTAGGTCATTTATGGCATCGACCTTGGGCAATAGAGGTAGAAGCTACCTGGGTAGTTACCTAAAGCTGCTAAGATAGGTAGCGTGCTTTGTTTCCCAAGTGCCGTACCAAGTCAAACTACCTGCCCTTGTAAAAGGAGTACTTTACCCACTGCATGTAGATAGATCCTTCTATCCAGAAGTAGGTAGGAAGGTAGGACGTTTTTAGGTGTGTTAACACACTTAATACCTATGTACATGCAGGGTAAGACTGTCCAGTGTACTGTAGCTGTCACAAAAGCCTTGGCTGTGCCAACTTTGGGGAGACTACAGGGAAGCGTATACATGCCGATTTAAAAACTACGCTACCAGAGTTCCACAGTGCACAGCTAACCTAGACAACTCCAATCCCCTTCAGGCCCGGCGACCTAAATGGGGCTTCACGTTTAACATTCCTCCCTCCTCTCTGTGAAGTTGACAATTCTACCACAACAACTGGCCAGTCGCCCACTGCCACTCTAGCAACGACCCATCTGCTGTTAGCTCAGTACCTCGACACCTACCTGGATCACCGCCACTTTCACTCTCGATCCGACCTACTCCCCAACGAAGAACCGCACCGAGCCAGGATATCGCCTGAGCAAGAGCTCCGCCGTGGGCACGGGCACGGGCACGGGCACAGGCATCGTGCCCTCAATCGGCAGCCTAAGTGACCACGGTCTACCGCTGCCATATCTACGCATGCCTATTACCGTCATGTCTCGGGTTCTTGCCAGCTGCTGACTCTGGCTCTTCGCCAGCCCACCTGGCTCTTGCATTGTGTCGACACTTGAAAGAGTACTGATCCGCAATCAACGCGAACTACACGGCGCCCGAATACGCGTTTGCGCTGCCAAACTTCCCTTTCGCAGTTATTCGGTGGCACAGGACGTCGTTCGCTGGAGCTAGCAGCACAATTGAGCCCCGTTCCTAGTCTTCACAATGGAACGTGACCCAAATAGACTGGCGGTTCCCGCTGTCAGCTCTCTACGGGCCCAGGCCATGGAGAGATCACTGAGTGAGGATATCAGAGAGGAACGGGAAGAACTTCGTGAAGCCGCTGAACAAACTCTCAACGTCATCTTGGACCTCAAACTCGATGGTACCATCAAATGGGTTAGCCCGTCTTGGGTTGACGTGATTGGTACACAGCCTAATATTGTTGAGGGGAAACCTGTGGCCGATATAATAATTAGTGAGGATAAGAATGCATTCACCGAAGCTATGGACTCGATGAAGAAGGATGACTCGCGAAGTCAATACGTCCGGTTCACCGTCTCTCTTGGGCCTCTATCCAAACTGTACCCAGTTGAAGTGGTGAAGGAGCCAGAGGCTAGGGAGGACGAGGTCATCGCGCTTGATTTAGAAGCCCAAGGTATTATGGTCTACGATCGTGCTACAGGCGGGGAGAGCCATGTAAGAAACCTTGATTTCAAACTTCTTCAACCATTGTCTAACTCTAAAACCAGACTATGTGGATGATACGACCATGGGTCGCACCTCGTGAGATCAAGATCGACCTTCCTCCTCTAATTGTCGAGTCTCTCGGCTCGGGGGCGGAAATCCTTGCAAGTTATTTAACACAGCTGGCAGAATCGGGTCAGGATGATCCTGCTAACCAGCCTCCGCCACCAACGCCGGTTCTTTGTAGGATCTGTGAGCGTCAAATTCCGCCATGGTGGTTCGAAAAACACACAGAACTGTGCTTACAAGAACACCGAGCTGAAATGGATGTTCAAATGGCACAAGAGAGTCTTGCTGAACACCGACATGCGATTGTTAAGGTGCTTGATGCACTGGAGGCCCGCAAGAGTCGGCAGTTAGCTGACCTCGCTTCGCTCCCAATTGCCGAGTACAAAGGCCTTCCAATTGGCCCGTCGTCTAGCACATCTTCTCCTGGTGCTGCCTCTCCAGCGCCATCGTCGAGGGATCGGTCATCCGGACTTGGACACTCCCGTTCTCGCTCTTTTGCTATTCGCCGACCACAAGTTAGGATCGTCGAACTAATTCTCGACCTATGTGATACAGCCATGGAAATTAGCACCCCAGCAATCAAAGAGTCCTCCTCGCAAGGGCTGGGTGATATTCGGACGCAGTCTCCCCAGTCGGATTCCCGTGTACATGAAGTCCTTCAGTGGCAATCCCCCGGTTCTACCACGTCCGAACAGGAGCAAGGTCTAATGCTCCTAAGCGCAGATACAGAAAGGGTAGCAAAAGACAAAGTAGAAGCTGTTATCCGTCATCGCAGAATTATTGAGTATTCTGAACGCATACGGATTGAATTTGCCCTGCTTGTTCAAGATTGCATCGATGAAGCACTGCACAAAGCTGCCCGTATCGCGGCTGGGCGGCTTAGTGATTCAACTGAGGACGAAGAGGTCGAAGAGGTCGAAGAAGAAGTGGTAGAGCAGGAGACAACGCCTGTGCCGCTAGAAGACGAAGCTGTACAAGATGCACCTTACCAGACTACTTCCTCATTAACACTTGCTCTAAAGAACATGGAGCTGAACGAAAAGGGGAGGGGTTTTTCAACCACAATTGAATCCACCAGATCGAGCAGTCCTAGGGAGTGCCCAACTCCGAAGTCACATCGAGAGGTTTTAGGAGTATTAGGCCAATCTCGAGACTCACGGCGGGGTTCCATGTTAGTCGAAAGTGATGCGGGAGATAGCGACGGGAGTGGGAGGTCTGCCTCTGTTGCTTCAAGGCAACCACCTCGGACTGATTCCCCTATCTCGGAATTTGGTGGGTTACGGCGTGGTGCCAGTTCTCGACAGCATCATAGGCGTAGCCTGATCCTCGCCGGCACATCTTCACCTCATCGACAAGAATCACCTTCCAGAAACACCCAGCCTTCTTCTCCCTTGCGTATCTCAAAGCCACGCACTTTCCCATACCCTCAAGAAGGCATTGCCTCGTCAGAGTCATCACCTATGCTGCCGCATAGTGAGTTTAACTCTCCAGCAATAACTGCTCACCATCGCCGACAGTCGTCCGTAGTGTTTCCAGATTTTAACCGACCGACTTCGCCGAGGTTGAATGCTTCCAACCCACCGCCACCCCCTCTAGCACGTGCGGTGCCTCCTTCAATCAAGGACTTTGAGATCATTAAGCCAATCAGTAAGGGCGCTTTTGGGAGTGTTTACCTCTCTAAGAAGAAGTCAACTGGAGAGTACTTCGCCATCAAAGTATTAAAGAAGGCGGACATGGTTGCTAAAAACCAGGTCACGAACGTAAAAGCAGAACGAGCTATTATGATGTGGCAGGGCGAAAGTGATTTTGTTGCAAAGCTCTACTGGACATTCTCGAGCAAAGACTATCTCTACCTCGTTATGGAATACCTAAACGGCGGCGACTGCGCCTCCCTTGTCAAAGTTCTGGGCGGACTTCCCGAAGACTGGGTGAAGAAGTACCTTGGCGAAGTAATCCTCGGCGTCGAACACCTCCATAACCGGGGGATCATTCATCGAGACTTGAAGCCCGATAACCTTCTCATAGACCAAAAAGGTCATCTCAAGCTGACGGATTTTGGACTCTCGCGCATGGGACTTATTGGTCGTCAGAAACGGGCCCTCAACAGCACCGCTTCAGATACGACCCCCGACCTTCTGAAATCGGGCCCCTTTGCACGCTCAACATCCGTCACCTCGTCACGATCAACCTCGCTTGATCTGCATGGCTTTCAGCAATCACCAGGGGCGACTCCTCAAATCTTTCCGGACAGCAGTCTTGGACAACCTTCGTATTTTAACTTGTCACATGTTTCACAGGAACCTAATCGCATGTCCGGTCAACGAAGCGATAGCGGAGGCAGCGAGACGCTCACACATATGTTGGGAAACTTTTCGCTCAACGATGTCCATTCAGCCCACTCAACTCACTCTAGCGTCCGGTCTCCGCCAGAAGAAGGAAGCGAAGGCGGTGCTTCGCCCGATATGCCATCTCTTCACCAGACAAGCAGCCAGAATAGTGAGGCTTATCGTAACACTCCACCACAGTCAAGTATGATGCCCCCACCGACCGCCCTTTTTGACCCGCAAGATACCAACCGGAGATTCGTTGGGACGCCCGACTATCTTGCGCCCGAGACCATTAGCGGCGGGCTCCAAGACCAAAGCAGTGACTGGTGGTCTGTCGGCTGCATCATGTTCGAGTTTCTATACGGTTTCCCCCCATTCCATGCTAGTGAGGCCGAGCAGGTTTTTGAAAACATCTTGGCTCGCAGGATTACATGGCCCGACGACGAAGGCATGGTCTCACCCGAAGCTAAAGACTTGATAAATAAGTTACTATGCATCGATCCCCAGCAGAGACTTGGAAGCAACCGAGAAGAAAAATTCGCCTCCGGCGGCGAGGAGATTCGAAACCATCCTTGGTTCGCTGACGTGAACTGGGATACTTTGTTACAAGACGAGGCACAATTCGTTCCCCAGCCAGAGAACCCGGAAGACACGGAGTACTTCGACTCGCGCGGTGCTACATTGCAGTCCTTTACCGAGGAGATAGAAGACCAAATGTCCCCACCCACAGCCTCCACTCCAGACTATCCCGACCGGCCCCACGATGCGCTATCTCGCCCTCGATCTCAAATGCAAGTGAACCAAATCAAACGAGGGCTAATGCCACTTCACATACCGCCGCATATTCGAGATCTTAAGACACGGCGACCCAGCGAACCAGTAGCATCAGATGACTTCGGTTCTTTTGCTTTTAAGAACCTCAGTGTTTTGGAGAAAGCAAACAAAGACGTGATCCAGCAACTGAAAGCCCAGGCAATGGCCGCACAAAACAGGACTGCTTTGAGCCCTAGCAGCTCGCACAGCTCCACGACCCCTTTCCCTCCTCTCGAGGGCAGCCCGGTCCTCTCAATGCCAGTTCAAAAGAATCTGTCTAACGCCAAAGCGGCAGCGACCCAGCGCCCGGCCTCGCCCTCCGCTACCAGCCACGCCAACTCCTCCCCGAGTCGCGCTTCGCAGCCTTCTTCACCACTGCTAGTTTCTTTCCACGCAGGACCGGGCTCGGACAGTCGCAGGAAGACGTCGAGTAATGCGCCAAGTTTCTCGCAGCAGTCTGGGCCGGGCTCGTTGCAACCCGTCGGCTTTTTTGACGTGCCGAAATCGACTCCCAGCCTTCAGAAGTCCGTGAGTGCTGTTGTTCCTCCACCTGTGAAAGGCAAGGGAGCTCCACCTCCATTAGCACTTTCCCCGCAGAAGACCGTTGCAACACCAAGACAGGCCAGCGGATCGTCAACACGGTCGCGATCCTTGACCGTTGGCTCCCAGGAAGGTAGTCCCGTGACGTCGGAACTTCTGGCTCATCACCGCAACCGTAGAAGCCAGGTGTTCGACATGTCTCCCTCTTCATCAGATAACGAGGGGGGCGAAAGAGCTAATGCGTTGCTCAAGGTCCAGAGACGGCGCCAATCGCGACGGATGTCAGCCATCATGCTTGATAGCCCAACCTTTCGTTCTCTGGACGTCCTCATTTGCGAAGATCATCCTGTCTCACGCATGGTTATGGAAAAGCTTCTGGAAAAGCTCCGCTGTCGGACCATATCTGCATCAACCGGCTCAGATGCTGTTCGCTATGCCGTCGGCGAGGTGAAGTTTGATATCATATTTACTGAATACAAGCTTCCCGAGATCAGCGGAAGCGACGTGGCCCGCATGGTGCGAGAGGTGAAGAATGTTAATGCTCATACACCTATTGTGGCCATTACAGCCTATTTGAAAGAGCTACAAGCACCTCACTACTTTGACTCGCTTGTTGAAAAACCCATCAGCTCTTCGAAGCTAATTGAAGTCCTTTCCAACTTGTGTCAGTGGAAGCCGCCGACCCCGGGCCAAACTCAGGCGATAGCTACCCCGAATCCCATTTCCACCATCAAACCAATTGGTGTGCGCCTCGAAGACAGCCCCACGTCGGGATCTTCGGCGTATGCTAACCCTGGAAGTAGCTTCCGTGGGTCGAGCAGGGAAGATTCTATCAGCTCTAGCCTGTTTGGCGATTCAGAATCGGTGGCAACGGATGACATACCGATAGTATTATCTCGTAAAGCAACAGGTGATTGGGGGGACGAGGCAGGCCTTGGGATCAACCCCGAAGAGATCCTCTCGAGCTCGGGCACCAAGGCCCCAATAGCACTAGTGACTCAACAGTCAGCTCCTGCGCAGATGGAAGGGCAGAGGATGCTAGCTCCCCATCAGTCACTGGAAAAGCTCAGGTCGAGGCGGGAACACTTGGAGAGACGACGACTAGAGGGCACCGATTCGGCCGATGACGAAGATGAAGAGATGGGCACCTCCCGTGATCGAGGACCACGGTCCAAACCACTACCCCCGAGTTCCAAGCTAGGAATAGAGATGATGCGAGCGAACAGCCATGACAGCGTTGCTATTACATCCGATAGTGCATCGGAACCTGTCACTCAAGTTGTGAGTCCGTCTGGAGAAGCCGAAGGAGAAGCCGGAGGGAAAGGCCAAGGAGTATCGAACCTCCCTAGTTCTGATGCGGGAAATGCATCAAAGCCGGTTGAGCCAACGACACCGGATGCTACCCCAGTTGTTGGAAGCAGAGATGTTGATCAGACGCCCCGACCAACTGTTAGTGTGCAGAGCTTACGTGACGAGCCCACGCCTCGAACGGCAGTCAAATCCCAAAAGACGAGCTTAAGATGAAGTAGCTTACTCACGAGCCTTGCGAAAACCGATTGAAGATGGATTACCAGTCTATAAGACGTTCTCTTCACAGTACTTCATAGCATGGCGTTGAAAGGAGTGAATGTGCCAAGATTGGTCTTTATTTCTTATGTAAGATGAATGGGACGGTCATGGAGTTTGGGTCCTTTCTACGATGGGAGATGCCTAATGATTTGACGTCTAAGGCGTCCACCAGGGCGAACGAAATGCGGGGTCGTTGGTGCATTTGCAATCTTGTTACCTGCTTGGAGTCTTCGTTTACAAACGTTTGAGACATCCTATGCACGGTAAAAGTGTAGAAGGAAAACGACAAACTAATCTTGTCCTAACTTAGTCCACTATCATTCACCGCGGATCATGGCCCTTGAATCACGTTCGTTCCCTCCACCTCTCACAGAATTTGGGGCGCGCCTTATGTATGTATGTATGAGTATGAATTACCATAGCAAAGAAAATGGAGCGAAGCCACTCTTGCCATAACTTGCCATTTTGCATTTCCAACCGTGAATGCTTATAAATTAAAATCCAGCCGGCTAAAGAGGTGCAGAACGAGCCAGAATAATAGAATAAAATATTCTTATGAGTATCATCTTAACAATTCAATTCAATTTTTTTGCTATCAAAAAGCTGCCTCCCTCACATCCATGCCGCCATAGCTCATAAAATGCAAACACAAATACAGCCAAGCTTAAGGCCGACCTTCATCCTGCCAAGTATCGCCAAACTTCTGATAGACGGCCTCGATCTCCTTTGAGAATTTGCACTCTGACTTGGGTCTCGAGATGTTACCTTTTGGCGTCCTCACCAGTCCATCAGTAGGGACGACCAAGACATGCGTCTTGGTGATGCGCGTGTAGGATTGCAACTTAACGTTGAGGGGTTCGAGGACGGTCTTCCAAATGTCGTCAACCACTGCTGCTGCCTCGGTGTTGGTAGTGCCAGTACCGGCGTTCAACTCGACGAGGACCAGGGGTTGCATGCGCTTGTTGCCCAGCACGATGGCCGCGGCGACTTGCTGGTGCGCGACCAGGGCCTCCTCGATGGGCGCGGGCCGCACGTTGACACCCGTGTCGAGGGTGACGAGGTCGTCGAGTCGGCCGGCGAAGCGCCATACGTAGCGCGACTTGCGCGGGTCCGGATGCGGCGTCCAGATGTCGCCCGTGCGGTACTCGATCTCGACGGACTCGGCATCAGGGCGGATGCCATTGCGGGCGAAATACGCCGAGTAGAAAGCCGATTTGGGCGTCCACAGGAGCACCATCTCGTACACCTTGGTTTTATTATTGGCATCTGAGGAGACGTCGTCTGTCACGCTCACTTCCTGGAACTCTAGACCGCCGTGCTCCAGGTCGAAGTACACGTATCCGTGATCCTCGGGGTCGGACTCCAGCTCGGGGGGGAATCCGATCTCGCTGGATCCCCAGATGTCTTGGACGCGCGTGTGCTCGGCCCAGACCCCCTGGGCAAAGGCGGAGAGCTCGCCACCGCCATACAGGACCTTGTCGAAGGCCTTGATGTACTCTTGCGAGTTGGGCTTCTTGGCCACCGCCTCCATCATGTACGGGATGAGCACGGCCGTCCTAGCATTGCAGTGGGTGAAGACGTCGAGCAAGCCGTCGAGAGATATCCCGCGGTTCCGGTAGGGGAGCACGAACACGCCACCTCCAAGGACGCTCAGGTTCATGGGACACGCCGACGCGATGACATGGAAGGGCGAGGACGGGATCAGTACGCGAACACCTGGACCAGGGGCGATGAGGCTCGTAACGTGGGACCGCCCTTCCACGTCGGGCAAGTACCTCTGTCTGTGGGTGGAGCTGATAACGGCGTGGTTGAATACCAGGGGCTTGGGGTCACCGGTCGTGCCGCTCGTGTGAAGGACCATGTAGGGGTCGAACGCCGCCTCCTCGTAGGTCTTCGTGTACGGATACCACTCGGCCCGCTCCTCGAGGCTCAGCACCTCATTCAGTTCGGGGAACTGTACGTGTGTCGTTGGCCGGGCGGCGAGGATATCATCAACCTGCATACCGGTACTATAGAACAATGCCTTGCACTCCAGTCTATTAAGGAGCCCCACGTGAACGTGAAGGCTGTTCAGATGAGCGGGGAAGAGAACCTTGTGGCCCGTTTTGCAGGCAGCCATCTGCATGAAGTGATACCTCAGATCTGGCTTTCCGAGGTAGGCTATCGTTTCAAACGTGGTCGACTTCCCTATGACAGACTCGATGATCCAGCATAGCTTGTTGATGGCGTTGGCCGCGACCTCGTAGCTAATGTCCTCGTAACCCCGGGACAAGTCGGCATCGTCGTATGGCACAGAGGCCCAGGGACGACGGGGGTCATCTCGCGCGAGCTCGTCGATTACGACGGGCATGAGACGGTCTTGACCGGTGGGTGTGGAAGTGGAAGGCATCTTTGTCGGGGGGATATCCAGACAAGCTTACAGAAGAGTGTTCACGGATGGGGGAAATTTAGATTTGCTCCGGGGCAAAACGCACGGTATTTGTATTTGGAAAACAATAGCTGTGTGCCATATAGGCGTGTAGTCATGCTGAGACAAAGTCGACTATGATCGTCGTCAAGGTAGAAAGTAAGAAAGAGTACCGTACCTAGTTGCTTGTTTCTAACTGCCTGAACGAGTTAGGGCTATTCTGTTGGAGGCTTTGGATCAATTGTGAAAGAAAGCAACTGTTAACAACCAGTTACCACACCGGTCACAGCTCACAAGTCATCCTATTGTCCTGTTAGTTAGTCTACATCCTCAGTATCGCATAGACACAACGTGCCTACTGGTATATTGCTGTTCCAAGCCAAGTCAATATTCGGCAGCGAGCGAGTGCCTGAGTAGGTATAGCCTCAAGAAGAAGGCGGGCAAGCAGCCACCCAGTAGGGGAAAAAGTGTAAATGTCCGAGGACCGAGCATTCTACTAGTCCTATTCAGACATGCTGCATCCCATTATTGACTCAAAACGACGAAAACTATTTAGCAGGAGGCGTGTCGTCGCAATAGTCTCTTCGAACCCGAAGCCGCCGACAGTACAAATTAGGGCTAAAGATCAGCGCTCCGATGCCCGACCGCGGATCTTCTAGGCTCGCATCCGACGGTAATTACCCGTTTGGTCCCGAACAGACAGACGGGACGGCCACAGCTGAAATACGATTCGCTATCCAGCCGTTGCAACTTGCTGGGGTCCACCATTCTATACCATCCGACATCGCTTTTCTTCATGAAGTTTGGAAATGAGATCACACGTGCCATACTTTAAGTATGTGGGCGTAGTCCTGCTAGCGGCCAATACCCATCAAAGAAAACATGATGGTGCGTCTAGGATTATGCCATCGTCCAGGTAATCGAAACCAACAGGCAAGAAAGGAAGGCAGCACAGCCGAAGAGAAAAAAAGGAAATTTTATCTATGCCCTCGGCAAATTATTGGTCCCAACCCACAGACATACCCTTCTGCGGACAGGGTGTCTGATTCTCTCTCAATTTCTTTGGAATTCGCCTGTATAGGTCAGGTGATACGGAGGAGGTGTGCGAAGGGTGCTCGAAGAGGTGTACCAGGAGGTTCGGGCCAACTGGGGGAATCAGGTCTACTGACGAGGTGCTTCCGGACGGCAGCGACTTCTGAGCGGTGAAACTCAAACTGACGACGATTACATTACTAAGTTGAGCTCCGAGTTTCTTCCCTTATTGTTTGGGTTCTAGGCTTACCTCTATAAAATTGATGGCCCTGGCCTTCCGCAGCCGTGAGAAGGAGACGTCTTCGCGGTGCTTCCGGTATATGTTTCCGAGCAACGTGAAGAAATCCCTGTGAGATCTTATTCTGCACACTTCAGGCTGCTGGACTTGCGATACCCGCGCTCCGGGGCGGCTGGAGGAGCACCGGGCTAGGCGACACAACGCCCGATTTCTACAACTTCTCTCTCCTCGCCCTTAAATAAATGTTGCGGCATGCGAGTCAGACGACTACCCATCGTGTTATTTCTAGTAGACTCTGCAGCTGAGGATACAGTGGCAGTCTGACAGAGGCTGGATTCTAAGTCTGGCGAGTTGCCTGGGGCTCCAGCAGACGGGGCAAGGGCCCTCCTCGGTTCTTTCAGAGCCCCAGTCAGATTCTCAGCATAATAATCCTCCAGCTGGCGGCCACATCCCTAAGCACTGTAAGTATATGGAAGCTCAGAATGAAGACCTCATGGCTCACACATGTCCACCTAAACCGACGCCTTAACTTATGGGATAGGCCAGGTAACAGCCAACTCGCCAAGGTCTTGAGCTCCCGAAATGTTGGCCGCGTCGCATCCTCAATCAGAGGCTCCGGTCTGGTAACTCTAGCCTCAGTGGCACAAGGGTTAGATTGGCTGGTTTCAGGTCTTTCAGACGTTACTAGTTCATTCTCGTTGTCCCGATTCGGGCGATGTGGCCGAGGGGGGTGGAGTTATCTTCATCCGCCGCCGACTCAGACGCGGTTTTAGTCTCCGATCGTTCAGGACGTGGCGTATGCGGCCGGGCCTTTCCGCGCTCGTTATACTCTTGGTATATTCAGTTAGTTAAAGGTGATTTCCCACGTTGAATAGCAGTGTGGGCCCGACTATCTCCTACATGTTTCCTCGAGCAAAGAATCTGGTATATAATTCTAACCACCCATACCCGGTGGCCCGTGGCCGCCGTCCAAAAGCTCTTCATAAATCCCAGCAACATCAAGACTTGCCAAACCGCCATCCTGGCCACTTGGCTCCTTGCTAGGTAGCACATCATTGCGAACACTGAGCTTGTCTTTACTGTTTTCCTGGCGAAATTTTCCGTTACCGGCCCAAACCCATATAAATCGAAATACCAGGCATATAAGCGATCACTAAGAGAAGCTTCAGAACCAGAAGACAGGCATTGGGGGGCATGAAGCTGCACTCGATATTGGTATATCCCTGGTCCACCAAATGAGCTGGGGCTAGCACAGGGTATTAGTTGCTCTGTGCTATGCCCACACGCGTAATTGGTGACTGTATTTAACACATTTGAAGTTCATCACGGAAAGGTGCTCAGGTCAGCTGTGTTGCCCGTACATATCTCCGTTCAATCAAGAGGACGTAGAAAATGCGGAAGAAGAGCCTGCGATGAGTCTACACGCCGGGAGGTAAGCAAGTAAGTATCTATCTAGAAGGCAGGCGGGCAAACAGATTTAAAAGAATGTGGGTATGAGGTTTTGGGTACTAAGTAAACAGGCACTATGACCGCGCGCTAAACTCTACCTTTAGTGGCGTGGTACCTACTTGGCTAATTTGGCTCGATGGCAGGCTGCACGTCAACGATGCGGCGTGAAGGAACCAAGAGCGGATGGCAATTGGGCATATAAGTAGTAGGTATGCATCACGCACGTAAGAATCTCTGTCGCGGATCGTACCTACTGTAGCATGTGGCCGAGACAGCCTGCATGTAAACACGAGATAAATACAGGAAGGAGCTCAGTTCAATCCTACTTTCTTACTTATCAACTCACTCAAATACATCATGATCAGCAGGAGCCAGCCTTACCCGCCCGTTCCTGAACCAGAATATCTCAAATGTCCTCTGAGCAATGGATGAAGTGAAACTCAATGACCACAACCTGTACGGCTCGACTTGACCTGCAATGGCGAGTAGTAGTAGTAGTAGTAGTAGTAGTAGTAGTAGTTGACCAGCTTCACAAGCTTACATCATCCGCTATTTGGCGGACGAGGTAGCCGTGATCATTTCTTCGGAGCGGCATCAACGGTAAGAATACGGGGCCTTCCTCGGCCGCCCACGGACGTAATAGGATATCCCCTGGTCATTTCCTTTCCCTAGAGCCTCCGTTGACTTGAGGACTTGCCCGCCGGACCGGAGCTGCCTTGTGTCCATCACCGGCAATGTTTGGTCATGGCATTTTCCCATTGTTCTTGCCGCCACTGCCGTTTGGGTTTTGAACTACTCCCTTTCCTCCCTCTCATTCTCATCCTCACTCTTGACCATCCCACACACAAATATGCATATATTAGAGCTATTAATGGTGATGGTCTGATAACTTCTCAAATCTAGATACGCTGTTGTCCTCGTGGTATGTGTCAGCGAAAATATACCAAGCTTATAAGAAGGATCCGTTTGACGAGCATCGTGACGTCTCAGTCAATCTCACTGTCTCTTTGCAACATGTCAAAAAGGGGTTTGGGCCGTGGTAGATAGTCTAAGGTATAAAAGCTGCATCCATAGGAAATTCGACGTAACGAGTAGGACGGCTTCCGAGTTGGAATAAAAGTAAACAAATCAAGTAATAGATGTAATAAATACTATAGCTTAGTAGAAATATTTTAAAGGCCTGTCGACCTAACCCCGACGCCATTGAAACCCTTTCCCCCTTTCCCCCCAAGAATGGAAACCCTATGCGCTTGGTGTGCCCTCGCGGCTATTCCTACTGTCTCTTTTGCTTAAAAAGCTTCGCCGCATACTTCCTCCGCTCGAAGTCCCGGGACGTTGGCTCTCTGACGCCGGGTCGATGAACGTGCTCTTTAGGAACACAGCCCCGCTTCCTGCTTTAATCTCCTTCTCACCTGACCCACTCTCGTCCACAAAGTACAACGCCTCGCCAAGATCATCATCGCTACCAAAAGTATGATGACCCTTGACTTCGATGCGGAATTGTGTGTCCGGTGTACATTTGTGCTTGAAAGTCTCGTCGAACTTAACCGTGCCGGGCACCTCGTGATGTTTTGTCTTTCCAATGGTCTTTTCTTTTGGGGTCAATTGCTTGATCACGACGTAGAGATCAGATGATGGGGGGTATCCGGATGCAGATATTATAGTGAAAATGGCTGTCCCTTGGCCAGGGGCGCCGGGAGTCAAGCTATGGATGGAAGCACCACCCAGGCTGGCCGAGCGATTGTGTGACTTGGACCCATTAGGCGTTACGGGTGGCACAATTTCTACGCCAAGACCAGCTGCGTTGGGGGGCTTGCCCTCTGTTGCTGACGAATCCGTGTCATGGGTCACGATCAAAGGGATGTCGGTAGTGCTTGGCGAGTTGATGGAACCGTTACTCTCGTCGTCCTTCAGGCCCCGAAGCCCACGTTTGATAAAGCTGGCGCCTTTGCCTACTCCGTGACCAACAACACCGGCCACGGCAACACCACCTTTGACTGGCGCGCCCACAACGCCCGTAACTATCTTGCCGGGACCGGCAAAGGTCCCGGAGAATGTACCGGTACCCAATCTAGAGCGAGTGACATAGTCTGGGCGGAAAAGGAGCCGCAGCCTGATAGAACCTGACTTCCCGTCCAGCAAAAGCTTAACCTCCTGAGCCCTGAAGGGATCAAGCTGCTCAAGATTGATATGGGCCCCACCTAAGAAATCTGGTTTATCTGCAAAGTCATAGTCGTACACCTTGCAGTTGAATTTGGCTGCCGTGCGGGAAGGAATAATAATCTCGAAGAACTCGTTCCAAATTGGATTGAGCGTCTTCTTTTGGGTCTTTGTCTTGAAGACTTCCTGGCCATTCAGTTCAAACTTGCAATAGGGGTCGCTCTTTCCGTTCGAATCGGCCGCCGGTAGATTAGCGGCGTCAATAACGTCGACACGGAGATTTCCCATGTTGTTGATACTCTCGCTAGGGTCAAGATGCATCTTGACCGGGATGTACTTCAGGCTGACTTTCACAGTAGCCGTACGATTCTCCTCATCCTTGAGCCGCAGGACGGTAGGATTATTCTGGCGGCATTAGCAACACTAGCCTCACCCAAAAAAGACACGAGGGAACTCACCAAGCATTGTTTCAGCGTCTCGAGCGTATTACCAGACAGACGGGCTATAGTGTGATCCTCGTCACGTTCTTCACCGGGTTTCTCGCGCTTTTCTCGTACTTTCAGAGTAAGCTTGGAAAACTCCAGTTCGCGGATGAAGCAATCACCGATCTCGTCAAACTTGAACGACCGTGACTTTGCTGTTCCAGATGCGTATGAGGGGTAAAGCATATCGTCGACAAAGATTTCAAGATGAGTCCCGCTCTTGGGCATCTCACCCTCAATGAGATTGAAAATCAAGAAGCCAGACTCGTACTTGAGTAGCTCTTCTGGGGCTAGATGTATCTTGGGTGGTTCCCTGGGTGCTTCGCGAGATTTCCGGCCATCCACAGAAGTTGGCGACGTCGGCAACATAGGTGACTGGGGCACACTTGGTGACGTTAGTGTGGCTTCCACGTTATTTGTTCCTTTCCTTTCTAGCGAAGAGATCTTGCCAGCCTCCGATGACCGAGGAGCGTCAAGAGATGTCCTAGAACCATCAGCAGTAGCCTCATTTTCCGCGCCGCTCTCCTCCTCTTCGGGATCGGCGATGTTAAGGCAAGGGTAGAACGACACGGTGTAAACCAATGTTCCCTTCTCAATACCCTTGCCATGTAAGCGAAGACCTCTCTCCTGCACCTTTTTCGGGTCGTGTACCTGCCATTCGCCGGTCTCGTCTTGTTCCATATAATCGCCAGCGAAGACTTCGACCAGGCCGAGGCTCCGATCCTTGCCCATCTTTTCAGCATCCATAACCTCTAGGGTAAGCTTGTCACGAGGAGAGTGCATAGGAACGTAAATGACTTCGTCCCATTCGGGGTCTAAAGTGTTGCGATGAGTCACGGTTCGTCCCTTTTCGATACCGGAGAGCAGGACGCGAACGTAAGGATCGGACTTGCCCATGGTTTCAAAATTGCGAAGCCCACGGGCACGCTGGAAATGAAGCCGCATGACACCAACAGGTGTCTGGTACCCGCCAGAACTCGACAGGACACCTGGAATTGCCACAGGCTTCCATTGCGCCCTGAGCTTCGCTCGTCCAGTATGGACGCCGACTAGGTTGTACCACTCATGGCTCTTCTCCATCATCTCAAGCATATCATCCAGCTTGATTTGGTAAGTACCAACGAGCTGATCTCCGGCAATATCACGGTCATCCTTGATGGCCAAACCAAGCTTAGCATTCTTGCGATCCGTGATGAGAATTTCCTTCGAGCCATCATCCCAGATCGGGTTGTTGGTGCGCTTGAGCTTCTTTGTTTGGTGAACCTCTTTGCCGTTCAGTAGTAACACCGCGTAGGGATTGAGGAGCCCAACAAGACTCTTCGTGCCATCAAGATCTTTCGCTTGCTCAACCGTATAGCGCAGAATACCCGTATTCGTCTCCGGTGGTGGTTCCACCTTGCCGTCGGGCAGTGTGGTTTCCTCCAGGACGGGAAAGAAACGGAAGTCGGCGTTGATCACACCTCGTGCCTTGCCGTTGGCAATGACCTCTAACCGTTCATTCTCATAAACGTTGAGCTCTTCGATCCTTTCTAGCAAGAAGGAGGCGACACCAAGTTCCTTGTCTTTACGGAACCCATTGTAGTCGTAGACCATGAGATCTAGAGAATCGTTGAAGGAGGTCACGATAACATAGTGTGTTTCGTTCCACCGGGGATTGGGGGCGTCCTTGACCGTCTTGGTTTGAGCAAGAGGCGCACGCTTATTCAGGGTGATTACAGCGTATGGGTCGGGGTTGCCAGAGAAGTTGTCGGGGTTCTTGAGGCCTTGAGCTCCATGTATCGTCACGGCAACTACACCAATGGCCTGGTCGACGGGTGAGCCAGCCAGCAGCTTAGCCACCTCGATGGGGAAAACGTTTGGAGCGTACATCATCGGAGCCAAGTTGCCGTGAATCTGTTCTTGAATAAAGTGCTCCAACCCAGGGATAAAGTTGATATCAAACCCAAAGGTATCACCACCAAGTGGTTTGCAGACATAATCAATAGTAGGGCGCTCTAAGAAGCACATCTCAACTTTCTCTATGTGAGGGAAAGGGAATTGTAGTTTCATCTTCAGCCGCATGATGCCAGAAAACGCCATGTCTTCAACAATGACATCCAGGCCCTTGCTAATCATTGCTTTGCCAATTCGGATCTCCAGAACAACCTTTGGGTTAATCTTGTTCTTCAGCTGGCGGGCCGTCATATCAGCCGTATCGTTGGGAGTGAAGCTGAACTTCCAATCCATGATTACGGTGTCGTCCTCAGCCTTGGGGTAGGTCTTGACATGCTCCATCCTCGGGGGCTTTGATCCGAGTGTAAACGTCTTGAGCTTCAAGCTGTCGAGAAAAGCCGGGGTTGCTGAACTGAGGACTTGGTCTACCGAGCTGATGACAGTCTGGGCTAGGACTGGCTGGTAAATGGGCCAAAACTTAACTAAAAAGGAGTTAATCCATTCTAGAGATTCATGGTCGGTATCCAGTTTCTTCAGCGCCATCTCCCGGATGACATCGTCCCGGAAGTTTCGTCTCACTCGTCTACTCGAGGTGCGATAGTATGTCGAACAAGCAGCCATGATGATAATGATCCATCCCAACCCACCGCCTAGGATAGCAACTAGCCAAGAAGAGAGACACGCGAAAACAATGATCCCTGCATTATGATACCAATCTGTGATGATCGTAAGAATACGAAGAACACGAAGCTAATTGTGGTTCTCCCGGTGCTGTGGGCCAAGGATAAATACTTACCGCCGAAGAACTTGTCGGAAATCTTGTCCTCTAACCACGTCGAGTGGTCGAGCAAGCTGTCGCCCGAAAGGACACTTTCGACAGGCCAACCGAATTGCTGCTCCCAACCCACTTTCTCCGTTATATCTTCCTCGGATTCGCCCGCATCGTTCTCCTGATCGGTTTTGCCATTTTCGTCCTCGACAACACCGGCCTTGGAGGGGGGAGGGAGGTCATAAGCGGCCTTCGTGCCGTCATCTACGTCGGTCGCGAGAGCTATGCCTTTCTGGCGCCTTGAGATGTGTGGGTCGTGTGGGATGTTCTACGACACATATCAGATACTGCCCAGCAGTGAACCGAACTATGAGTGTTTGATTGACTTACGGCTCGGATTTGAGCCCGTTTCTCCTCCGGGCTCGCATCAGGGTCAAACGTATATGCAGCAACGCCAGCGTTTTTGCTTTCCTCCACTACCTTTCTCTGGGCATCGTCGGCAGTGACATTGGAGTTTGGGTCCCCGGCAGCGTCTATTGCGCCTTGTTGCTTAAGCTCGCTCGCTTGCTGGGCGGTAGCCATGATGATGGCCGTTTCGCAAGGGCTGCCGCGGCAGCTAAGTTACAGATATACGTCAAAGGTTCAGGGCGTTCGTCTTCTACAGCACGCGGTAGCTATCGTACAATAAGAAAATATCGCGACCGTTTGGTGTGCCGCGAGACGCACAAGTGTGGATAGTTGGAAAAAAAAGGCTCGAACGAAGGTCGTGTGCAATAGCGACTGAAGAGTTGAGCACCAGCAGGTCTAACTAAGAATTACTGACTAGAATACTATTGGTTTCCCAGGTCGGGTAGGCGAGATGCAATAAAGGCCAAAAGCAATGACAGGATGCAGTGGCTTGGTTACCTCTCAGTGACAGGTAGGTAGACACTTCAAGACTTGGGTAGAGAACGATAATTGTAGGTAAATAAGCGGAAGAGGGCACCAACGCCTGTTCTGCGAGTAAGAAAGTCAATGTGACGGTAGCCTTTGTATTGGCGGGATTGTGCATGCAATCCTGAGCCTTGATTCCATCTGACGAGTTTCGTCTTCAAAGGTCTTAACGGAGGTACCTGCCGACAGCTGTCTGTAATGGAACATCGTCATCTACGATCGCCTGTACCAATTGCTCGGCGACCTCAGGCTAGCCAGATTGGGTTCCTCAATTCATATTTATTATTGCGCTGGGTGGGTCGACGGCCGCCTGGACCAGAAGCTGGACCTTGTTCTTCTTGCTGCCACTCCTAGACCGCCGATTGACCAGGGAATACCTACCATGATTTTTAGGACAACGTGTCTAATACATCCGTAGTCCCAATGCCTTAGGAAAGCATGGCTAGACCAGTAAAGTTTACCAGTATGTACAGCTTGTGGCTCGCTCTGCAGAAGCTCCCTCCTTCATCCTTTTAACAGAGTGTGGCTCCCCCAGCCCACGAGGCGACGTAATGTTCGCAATGTTCGGGTCGCTTCAGCGAATCAAAGAGCACCCATGTTAGAGGGGCCAACTGCGACCAACAGGGATTGGCCAGCAGACAGTATCCGCTACAGTCTATGTAGCTGGCTCCACAAGATACAGTACCTACCTGTCTCCTACGACAGATAGCTCAGCTAATAAGTATGTACTTAAGCACCACAAAGCAAAACATCAACACTTGTAATAAAAGACAATGAGGAAACAGCTTTATATAGGTCATATACTACTTCCAATCCCCTACCTCCCAACATCTATATACTTCATCCGGAATGCTGTGAAATACCTCAATCATGCAAGCCTGCAACCGCAGAGTGTAAATGCGAGCAACTAGTGCCTAGGGATTGCCTCATCAACCATCAAGGAAGTACAGCTATGGCAAAGATGAATATCAAGGACTAGCATGCTGTACAGCAGTATTATCTCCAATTAATGTCGCAGCTGAGAAACACTAAAGGAGCTTCAGTGTCGCTTCAGCGCTATGAATCGAGTTTAATCCCGATAGACCAAGCCAATAGTCACCAAAGCTTGCTGTAGTCCCGCAGATTATCATGCATCTAGTCTCTGCTGTCTGCTTCCCCAATAGATAGGTAGATCTGTATACCATGAGTAACACCCATAGCTGCATGCCGGCAACAGATCGCTCCCCAATCTGATGGCTAGTGCAGAAGACGGTGCATAAACAACCCTGCGTCGCATCTTGATTTTTGATCTTTACAACGGGGGTGTCCGGTTTTCTGCCCGGTTCATATTGTCGTGTCCTTTTGGACAACATTGAACTGCATACCCTGATTTTATCTGTTTGACATTCCGAGAATACGGGCATTGCTATCTGCTACACATCTTGTCAGTAGATAGATGAGCTGAAAGTGAAAATAGCCATATAGCGCTGTTAGGATCGAACCCAACTCCACTATTTATCTACACCCCAGAACCCCACTCCAACAGATATACTATGTATGCGACAGTTTTTGAGACCTCTGAATATCGGGTTACAGAGAGCAAGCACTCTGTGAAAGGGAATGACGTAGATGGAGCTCGTGCGGCAGTCTCTCCGCCCTAAGATTTGGCAGTGCAAAGCAGCTGTCAGCCTGCCTAGGTAGCTACCTAGGTACAGCAGTACCTCTCTTCAGAATACGCAGGTAAGAGCTTACATAGGTAAGTGCCCAAGCTTGCTGATTATGTAACCAAAGTGTTAAAAATTTATCCATTTAAAACAGGGACCCAAAGTCAAATTCTTCATCCTCCCACTCAACCATGTTTTATTAGCCCCGGCACAAACTTGAATATCTTTCTGCAACACCAGGCCAAAAAATCTAGAGCTCCCGGAAACAGAAGCTCTCATGCCAACCAATTTGCATTGGCAGGTTCAGAAAGGTAAGCGCAATTCATTTCTTTTGTACTCCATATTTCTCTATCGGTTGGATGATGCAGAATAAAATAGCATGTATTACCTGATCTCATCGCCTGATGTACCAAAATTATCACCAAGATCTCTGACTACCAACACAACCCTATCCTCCATTTTGTGTCTTTGATGTCCTACAAGCAGGATGCTAACGCTCAATCTGATCATATTAGGCTCTCTGTCGAATTCCAGTTGCATGCGTCATTCGTTCGTTCGTCTATCCTCGTTGATACAATAGGGAGCCGGATTGGCTTCGTGCGTACTGAAAGGAAAGAGATAAAGAATTAATATTAAAAAAAAAATAATGAGTGCCGTTCCCAAGCCACCCGTAGGCCATTTCAACGTCCTCTACTTTGCAAGTGCAAGCTCTTTCACCGGGAAGGAATACGAGGCGCTACCTGCGCCGCTCTCGGTCGACAATTTATTCGATGTCCTAGAAGAGAAGCACAGCGGGATCAAGGACAAGATCCTCTCCTCCTGCCTCGTGACTGTCAACCTCGACTACATCGACATTCCCAGTAGCAGCGGCAGTGATGATGTCTCGAATAAACGCGTGGTGATTGAAGAAGGCGACGAGGTTGCTATAATTCCTCCAGTGAGCTCTGGTTGAATGTGAACAAAATAATTATCTACATGTACATGACGATTAATGAACAATATACAAAGTAAATAGGCAGGGTCAGCCATCACGTTCGGAGGTATGCCACATTGTCGTAACTCGGCGATAAGGAACGAGTTATAAATGGTTGGTTTCGCATAGGTAGGCAGCATCAAGCATTAATATAGTCCAATAAACCAGCCACTATCCTGATGATAACCATGCCTGTTGAAGTTTTGCTAGTTCATCGGTAGAATTTGCATGCTCCGTAGAAGAGGCACTTCCTATATCCTGGTTTTCGATGGATAATCCTGTTTTGACTGGTTAGAGTTTACTACTACTAGGTACGCCAACAAGGCCTGACGTCAAACTGCCATTTACAACGAGGATTGCTCGGAGGATGAACTATGCTTAATGAGCAGTAATCACACGATTATTAATGTTACCCGCAGTAGACCTATTGAAATATGCAAGTACAACCCCCCAGAGGTTGAACGACCGTCGTCAAGACAAAGGATATTTATTAGTAACTTTCCCAGGCATGTGGGCGTAATTCTATAGCCTAAAAGCTACTTGTGCGAAGTCGCGTAAAACCATCGATTACAACTGCCGCAAACAATCTGAATGGACAGGCATGATCATACACCCCAACTCCGTATCTCAGCCATGAACCTCCTGATCCGAAATCAATACCGAAAATCCCGTGGCCTTCTGTTCATATCTTACTCTTCCGCCCACAGGAGGACAGACTAGCAGAATTTTCTCTCAAACCTTCTCTGTATATTTTCTTGTCCCGTCGTCAAAAACAGTCCTGCTAGGGGAAGCCCTGCGTAGTGCCAACACCAAACAGAAGCTCTACCGTTGAGGCTTCCCTTACCCGTGTTTCAGTTGATAGCTTTCCCACTACCGTTCATATAGGGGGAAACGTCGCCTTGAGGCATTTCAGGCTACAACCACCAGTCTCCAACAAGCAATACACCATCTCCGTAAGATCATATAGTTGATGACCCCAACAGATCAGTTGCAGAGCGAGGGTAAAGCATATATTATGCCGGTGCTTGTCGAGGACCGTTGGCATCCGCCTAGAAAGAAGCGCCCACCTAGGCAAGCAAAGGCTGCTCCTCGCCCGTGGCCTCCGGCTCATCAGAAGTGACGCCAGACTTGAAATCCGCCTTAGGAGCCTCGGGGAAGTCGGCCTCTTGGATTGACGATTGAGCAGGCTTTACAGCAGGTTCGGGCGAAGCAGAGCCGCCACGGTGAAGTATCTGCTGAGCCTTTGCAGTGTAATCACCCATGTATTGCTTCGTGATCTCCGTTGCCTGCGAAGTGTGTTTGCTCGCAACTTCACGTAGCTGCTTCGATTGACTGTTAAGCATGTTGGAAACCTCTGCCACATAGTGATCGATGAGCTCTTGGTTGGTGGTATAGATGAGAGGGGCGAAGAAGAGGACAGTGGTTCCAATTAGAGCAAGGCCCCAGTAAGGGACGATCTTAGCTAGGTGATAGGACAAGAAAGCCGCAACACAGACCTATGTTTTCTTCTGTCAGTTTCGTGATCTAAACCACGTGATACGAAGGTAAAGCAGCTTACAGCAGACGAAGCGGCAACATTCTCTGCAAATAGGATGCGCTGGGCCTCAATAACGAAGAAATTGACCAATTCATTGACATCTCCGATCATGGCCTCGAGCGTGTCACGGGACAGGGTATAATATTTGCGAGGTCGCAGCTGAGAGGCAAGCCCATTACCAAGGATTGCTTTTCCGGTGACTTCTGCGAGTACTGTAATACCAAGGGCCATCCATGTGAGCTTGGAGAAGTAACGGACAACGTCGAGATATCGAATAGCAAAGATCACGGCAACAGTGCTAGCATAGGCAATCGCGGATGCTCCTGTCGCGGTTTGGTTAGAATGCTACGTAATTGTGATTGGAGCGGGCGAACGTACGAGGATTGTTCCATGAGAGCAACTCAGAGAAGAATGAGTGGTAATGAGTCAGGGGCTGGCCAGTGGCAGCGGGGTTTGTGGGAGTCCGGCGAGCACCGGCGAGGTTGGATAGCTCGGCACCAGTCTGAGCGGTTTGATTCTTCATGTTTGCGGCAACCGGACCTATTTAGAACCGTTGTTAGCAAGGAGAACAAGCATCAACCTAGACTCTAATTGATATGGATGAAATTCGTACCGTTGGCGATCTGTTCATAGGCAGCCTGGGCGTCTGGGGTTGATGTCAGTCTGATATGACGTTGTACAGATAAGAGAAGAGAGGGGTGTCCTATCGGTTCGGAGCTTGGAGTTTATGGTTTATAGTTTATAGGAGCTACATATACATATGTAGCTTATGTGGTAGAACTGCAAGATAACTACATGGGCTCAATCTCTATTAGCCTAGCAAACGCTTGGGAGGGAATCAATAGCAGATGGTTGTCTCCTCACCTTACTGCCTTTCAGAGTATCAACGGAGCTGTTGCCGTTGGCGGAGTATTCATCAGCCATTATCAGCAGGCGTTATAATGTGGTGGAAGAAAATGTGCGAAAGGAGATGCGCGAGAGGATGCCTAGGTTTGTCGGACTACCGGATGCTTCCTATTTGTTGTCAAGTCAGCCAGTGTCCCGAGCTTCTTTTGTCTGTTTGCGTAGATAGTGGGATTTGGCTTGCGCACGAAGAAAATATGCAGGCATCAAGGAGTCGAATGCGACACGGGCCGCCTGGGATACGATGGCACGATGACGGCCAACAGATACATACCTTTTCTCGCAATAGTCTTAGGATTGGTCAAGTAAGGCGGTAGAAAGCGTCTTTGGTATATTATTGTGTTGGATTGGGTTTTGGGTTGTGGGAAGAAAATTCAAGTCGTAGGTTATTATTATGGTATTGGGCAAACTGGGTCAGGATGAAGCACCGGCAGCAAGACAATGACAAGCACCCAAGCCAAAGGAAAATAATATCTTACAGGGGGTGATTTCATTCAAGTGGACCTAAAGTGTGCCCAGCTAGTCCTATTATGGCCTGGAGCTGCCCTGTTGATATAAGCCTATAAGCTCTATGCTGTTTGCAGTAGGTACTACTGCACATCGGATGTATTCAAGTACCTTCATTGTGCGCCTCCTACCTCTTAACGTCCAAGCCAACAAATGTAAAGTAATGGGTGGTCGTCACCTGCGACATACCTATTTGCATACATTGTAAACACGTCACAATAACAATCACGATGGCTATAATACTACCTAGTAAGTGCAATAACAATGCTATTTAAATAAACAAATATCTACTACCCAGATAGATAGACTAGGTCGCTTTATCTCAGTAGATATTGATAGATTGCTCCATCAGAAGCTCTATGGTTTTCCATACCCACCTGCGCCCTCCGGTACCCATGTAGGTACTCTCTACGTACAGTACAGTAGCTCCCGAAACGCTCGTCCTTCACCCATGTCATGCTGGTGATCGATTTCATGCGTTCATGTACAAATGTATCTACGCACGTATCATATCCACAACATTGTGGGACATGGCCGCCCGTGTGCTGTAAACCTGAACTCTTACAGTTCATGTTGAGTAGAATGAAGACTAAATTTAAGGAGTGCAATGTTAGAACCGTGCAAGGGAGCACGCTATAGGTATTTTATTGAGCACATAATTCGTGTACAATAACAGACTACATCCCTAGGTAGGTACCTCTTATCTCTCTTATCTACAACAGGAATGGCGTCATTCAAGTGTAGCTTTACCAGTATGCGTACTTCCTAGTACGTACGTACCCGCAATTCTGTTGCATGTGAAATTGGGTCCACAAATAGTACTTGCCTAGTGTCTAAGCTCCAAATTCCATAGCCCCTCCTCCCAATCGGGTCTCTACTAAGTATGCCCCTGTCTAGACCGTTGCTTTACTTACCTGAGAACCGCGTAATGACGCATAAGACTGCTTAGATGAGCGCATCATGTTCCAGCTAGACAACATATAGATATTCCACTATACAAGAGACAGTGGTGTATATAATGTGCTATCATAGTAGTAGTAGTATTATGTAGACATGTTCAAACAGAAGTGACAAAGACAGGCTGGTGCCTAGAACTACCTACACGTCTTTGATCTCATCATCACCAATGCGTAGGGTATAAGTAGGTATAGGGGTATACGCAATACGGTAGCAAACAGCCAAGCCAGGTTTTACTTGGCTGGCGGTGCAACGCCCGGGACATCTGATACAAGAAATGCCAAGACTAAGCGAAACTGCGCAATCTTCTCTACTATCAGGGCAGCTTTTCATGGTCGGGGATTTTCCAGTTTGTGAGTTGATATCTGCTTTTTCCGGATCTCCCGGACATGGCTTGTATAGCATCAAGTTGGAACCACCCTTTTTTATACAGATGATCTGATCATACCGTTTATTCCATTCATGCCTGGTTCAAACGGTATAATAAAACGCTGACGACCTAGAAGCGAACCAAGGCATATCACAGGATGTCACCTCCCAACCCCTTAACAACTGTGCCATGACTATGATCCCAGATATGCTATAAAAGCTGTAGGCAGACACGAAGTGAATGATCCTAAATTCCCGCCTGCGGATGACTCTGCCGAGTTATGCAGGTTTGTGAACCTCTTTAAGAGCCTTTTTATTGGCCACCTAATACGGCGCAACCACCGCAATAGTAGCCGTCTCACGTATCACAGCATATCCAAGTTGCTCACCATCCGATTCAGAACCATAAGGACTTGGAGGTATATGACATTCTCGTTCATTCGTCAAGTAAGTGAAACATACTGTACTTGGCCAGTCAAATCAATAATGGAGACCAGCCACAGTCACCCGTGTCTCTGGTTTGTACCTCGACACCCCCTTACGATTTAGCTGTGTTTTCCAGAGACACGTCCCTCTAGCCACATTCCCTCGTGGTAAGATGATACTGGGAACCTTGGATACAAACGACCATGTCTCTCAATTAACTGTGATGGCACCCGTCTGTCCAGTTCGGACGCAGGAGACACAAAAAACACACAACAACAATGCCACTGATACTGAGTCATAACGACGATGTATTCGGTAGGGACATCGATCCTCTACAATCCGTGCTCAGATTACCTTGACCTAGTTTGTCTCCTTCAGCCGCCATGCCAGTACCTGCAGGCGTTCTGCCGAGTGTCTGCGGCCTTTTATGCGGACGGTAAGAAGTCATCATCGCCGTCATCGTCATCATCATCGCCATTGCCATCGACGCGAGTAGTCAAGGGGAGGCAACGGCTGGGAGACCTTGCACCCATCATCTCTCTTTTGCTCAAATATGCGACGGCATCCCAGTGCGTCCTTATCCTCCGACAATTCCGCAGCCCTCGCTGGCAGAGTAACCGCCAAGTTCTGTGGAGCGGCGTGCCCCAAAATGTCGCTCAAAAGTGGGCGGATGAGCACTCGATGCAGATGCTCACAACGGCGATGGGTGCGCTGTACAATAAGAAGGACCCGTCATGTCCCTGTCATCACATATCGGGGCATGCCTGGAGCTTGTTCATGAAAGCCGTCTCGGCGCTGTTCGCGTGGTGCATCTCGCAGAGCGAGAGTGTCTCGATAGTTTCGCCGCCACCGGAAGATAGATTCCATCCATCGGGAGGTACCAATTTCCAGGTCATTGAATTCCCCATCTTACAGGGTCTATACTCCTGTGCCACTACCACAAGAATCATGGCATATCATCCTGAAGTACCTGATGCTAGAGACTTCGGCTATCAACTCTGGCCGAGTGACCACGTGCACCAGTGGACCGCACTTTTTGGGAACGTAAGCTACCGACGACGACCTTGGAGGTCTATCAAGGGGGTGAACTTGGCATTGCATGACGGCACGGTCTCTGTCGAGCTTTCATACGGTGGAGACCTCGTGAAGACTTGTCAACCGGGCATAGACAGCGGTGAGGAGAACACGATGGCATCACGGAATTCAGAGGCAAAGAACCCCAAGTCAAAGAAAGCCAAACAACAACCTAAGTCATCAGAAATCTCCGTCCGCCCCTTTTCTTCGTCCTCGTCCTCCAATGCGCCTGACCAGATTACACTAACCGAGATGGTTGCGCTAATCGAACTCATGGAGTTAACAAAGCAGGAGAAACCAAGCGTGGTAGAGGAAACAGAAGCAGCGAAACGAAAGGATAAGAAGTCTGAGAAAGCTAAGAAAGCAGCAATATTAAAGGAGGAGAAAAAGGAAAAGAAAAAGAAAAAGAAAAAGAAAAAGAAAGAAAAGAAGAAGGCAAACGAAAAACAGGAAGATACGCAGCGGGGAGGTGAGTTAAACAGTAAAACCCAGTTAAGTCAGGACAGTAAGAAAAAGGGGAGGAGCAAAAAGAAGAAGGCGAAGGACAAACAGGGTGATGCACAGCAGACTAGTCAATCGAACGAGGGAAACCAGTCAAGTAAATCCAGTAAGAAAAAGAAGAAGAAGGAGGAGAAGAAGGAAAAGAAGAAAACGAAAGAAACGATTAACATGGCCTGAAGAACCAACAGAGTCGATAAAAAATAAAAAAAATAAAAAAAAGATAGTAACAATAACAATGATGAACTGCACCACCCCAGTATTACTCTACGCCACTTCAACTATGAAGCGCTCAAAGGACAAGCGGCCTATCTGTTTTACTACATTATCCTGAGGTCTGAGGAGATATCCATGGCTAGAATATCTGCTAGGTTAGGTTAAGTAATTGTTAGTATGATATCTTAACTCAAACTGCGAAATACAAAATCGGTCTGAAGCGGGTATAATGAATGTTTTGGCCACCAATAGCGTAAATCTACCAAATCTACAAGGATTTCTCGAGTTTAGTATCAACATACACGCCCTTATTATACCCCCTAATTCAAAAAAA